>Ga0172367_10000519_pt1 | contig 59525 bp, 93 predicted proteins | sample Lak10m_FD_114542 | JGI IMG/M metagenome (GOLD analysis project Ga0172367, IMG submission 114542) | Freshwater microbial communities from Kabuno Bay, South-Kivu, Congo - kab_022012_10m | ecosystem: Environmental > Aquatic > Freshwater > Lake | place: Democratic Republic of the Congo: South-Kivu... | reverse complement strand
GCCAGAAAAGCTAATGTATCAGATGACGATCATTCAGCTGAACAGTCGTCAACTAATCCAGCTTCAGCTCAACCTACCCCAGAGACATCTAGCAGTGATTCTCCTAGTCGTGCGCAAGATATCTTGGCAATGATTCGCAATCGTCAAAAGCAGTAATAATATGACCCGGACCTCTGAGACATAATTCTCATCGTCCGGGTTCTTTACTTTAGGAGATAATTATGGCTAACTGGAAAGTATCACCTTACTTCAAAAAATCCTGCGAAGAACATGAGATCTATACTAAAGATGATCTTACTATCAGAAGAAAAACTGGATACCGGGGTGCTAGTTTCTACGTTGAAACCACAGACGACAATTCTCCAGAATTTGAATTTGATTTTGTGCCTGGCGGTGATGGTCGTAAAGACAGTATTAATATGTACGACTGTCTAGGTTCCAATATTGAAAACGTAGAATTAGAAAGTATGTGGGACGGCTGCTGGGAAGATATTGAATTTCCAGAAGATATGGATGAAGAAGAACAAGAACGTCTCCAAGAGCTGTTTGAAGAAGAAGGCGTCTATGAAGTCCTAGAAGGCAACGAAGGATGGAGTAATTACGAAACAGAAGCATGGATATGGGGCCCAATCTTAATCGAAGATGAAAACGGCAACCAAATTCGTATCATCGTCGCAGATGAAACCGGCAATGTAATAGATTATAAGGAAGAATAAATGGCCAAAGCATTTGATATTAGTAAATTTAGAAAATCAATAACAAAAAACATAGAAGGTCTAAGTATAGGTTTTAACGATCCCACCGATTGGATCTCCACTGGAAACTATGCTTTAAATTATCTAATAAGCGGAGATTTCAACAAGGGTGTACCGCTGGGCAAGGTGACAGTATTTGCTGGAGAATCCGGTGCAGGAAAATCGTATATTTGTTCAGGAAATTTAATCCGACATGCACAACAACAAGGAATTTATCCTATATTAATTGATAGTGAAAATGCTTTGGATGAAGAATGGCTTAAAGCATTGGGTGTAGACACTTCAGAAGATAAGCTATTGAAACTTAATATGGCGATGATTGACGATGTTGCTAAAACTATCACAGAATTCATGGGCGAATACAAAGCAATGCCTGAACAAGATAGACCGAAGATTCTGTTTGTAATTGATAGTTTAGGTATGTTGCTTACACCGACAGATGTAAATCAATTTGAAGCGGGAGATTTAAAAGGTGATATGGGTAGAAAGCCTAAGGCTCTTACGGCGTTGGTCCGTAATTGTGTTAATATGTTTGGTAGCCATAATGTTGGATTAATTGCCACAAATCACACATACGCTAGCCAAGATATGTTTGACCCAGATGATAAGATCTCGGGAGGTCAAGGATTTATCTATGCAAGCTCGATTGTCGTAGCCATGCGCAAGCTCAAGCTAAAAGAAGATGAAGATGGCAACAAGATCTCCGAAGTCAAAGGCATCCGTGCTGCTTGTAAAGTTATGAAAACAAGGTATGCTAAACCGTTTGAAAGTGTGCAGGTAAAGATTCCCTATGAGACTGGCATGAATCCTTATTCTGGACTAACTGATCTATGTGAAGCAAAAGGACTTTTGTCTAAAGATGGCAATAGATTATCATATACTAGCAAAGACGGAGAAATTATTAAGGCATATCGAAAAGAATGGGAAAGAAATGAAAACAAATGTCTTGATACTGTGATGTCAGACATTTCCAATCACGGTGAAAAAACCGTTTCTGAGATAATTAATACAGTTGAGTCAGAAACGGAGGAAGCTTAATGAAAGAAGATTTAATTGCAGACTTGTGGTCAGTGATTGTCGAACACATACCAGAAAAACAACGTGCATTGGTAGCTAGCGATTTTATAAACACACTAATGGATTATGGTATTAAAGAATCTACCCTGGATAGTTTGCTAGGTGTAGACCCATATCTGGACAATGCGATAGAATATGTAATTGACGGTGATGATATTTCGAATGATGAAGATTATTACGAAGATGAGGATTAAATGAATTGGTATGATCGAGTTTCTAAGGATATCTCTCAGATACCAGATGCTGTAGCATACTATGAATCTGAACTCTTGGCGGCGAAAGCAGATACTCGCATAGCGGGAAATATAGAAAAGGCTGCTGCCAATATGCCCGGCATCGTAGAAAATCGATTTAATCAACTTCAAGAGATTGAAGGTATTTTAGAATATCTCAATATCGAACTTCGTAGACTTCGCAGTCAACATTTCCGAAAATATCTTGAAAACTATCAACGAGCTTTGTCTTCTAGAGACTGTGAAAAGTTTGTAGAAGGCGAGGCTGATGTCGTAGACTTTGAAAAAATTATCAACGATTTTGCCCTATTAAGAAACAAATGGTTAGGCATTATTAAAGCATTAGACATAAAGCAATGGCAGGTTTCCAACATTGTTAAATTAAGAACAGCCGGTCTTGAAGACGCCACTCTTTAAGTAGCACGATAAACTGGGCATATAAATAAGACTATGAAAATAGTCTTAGTCACAGGGGGCTTTGACCCTATACACTCCGGGCACATTGCCTACTTCAAAGCAGCTAAAACACTAGGTGATATGTTAATAGTTGGATTAAATTCTGACGAGTGGCTTGAACGTAAAAAAGGTCGCGCATTCATGCCATGGAATGAACGACTATGTATTATCAATAATCTATCGATGGTAGATGAAGTCTACACCTTCGATGATTCAGATGGATCAGCTAAACATTTTATTCAACAAGTCAGAGCGCACTACTCCGATGCTCATTTAATTTTTGCTAATGGCGGCGACCGTACAGCATCAAATATTCCAGAAATGGATGTCATAGATAATAACATAGAGTTTGCCTTTGGTGTTGGAGGAGATAATAAGAAAAATTCCAGCTCTTGGATTTTAGAAGAATGGAAAGCCCCTAAAACTTCAAGACCTTGGGGATATTACAGAGTTTTACACGAAAATAATAAAGAAGTCAAAGTTAAAGAATTAACTGTTGAGCCAGGCATGTGTCTAAGTATGCAACGGCATAAAGACAGGGCAGAATATTGGTTTATCTCAGAAGGAAGCGCAGAAGTCTATACAATAAATCGTAGTACAGATTCGGAGTTAATGGGTGTTTATCATAAACATCAATTTCTGTTTATTAGTAAAAATGAATGGCATCAGCTTTGCAATGGTACTAATGAACCTTTAAAAATTGTAGAGATACAATATGGCCAAGATTGTAAAGAAGAGGATATAGAAAGAAAATGAAAGTTTTTGTAGGCTATGACATTAGGGAAGATATCGCATATCAAGTGTGCGAATATAGTATTAAAAAGCACCAGCCTAAAGCAGAAGTTATTCCTCTTAAACAAAAAGAATTAAGACAAAGTGGAATCTATACAAGAGAGGTTGATCCTCTTAGTTCAACTGAATTTACATTCACTAGATTTTTAGTGCCGTATCTAACTGATTATAAAGGTTGGGCAGTATTTATAGATTGTGATTTTGTATTAGTAGAAGACATAAAAAATTTATTTGAACATGCCAATGATGATTATGCGGTGAAAGTAGTCAAACATGATTATACTCCCAAAGAAGGATTTAAAATGGATGGCTGCAAACAATTGCCTTATCCTAGAAAAAATTGGAGCTCTGCAATATTATGGAATTGCGGACACCCTAAAAACAAACAATTAACTCCAGATGTTATTAATTCTCAAACAGGACAATTTCTTCATAGATTTCAATGGTTAGATGATAGCGAGATCGGAACACTTAGTCCCAGTTGGAATTGGTTAGCAGGATGGTATAAGGATCCGAACGACGGAGTTCCTTCTGCTATACATTATACCGAAGGCGGTCCGTGGTTCCAAGAATATAGACGTTGTGAATATCATAAAATTTGGAAAAAATATCTTAAAGAAATGTTAAAATGATTTTTTTAAGCAAAGACGGTCAAGATGAATATATCAATATGTTTGCTAAAGGATGCAAGCAATCAATTACATCGACAGATGATTTTATTTTCGAAGATAGTGATAAGCCAATAATTTTAAGAGGTATTCTTAAGAAAAAAATCATTCATAAATGTTGGGAAGAAAAAAGAACGTTTTACTATATGGATACTGGATATTTTGGAAATGAAAGAACGGCAACTAATCCAAATGGTTGGAAATATTGGCATAGGATAGTAAAAAACGATTTACAGCATGGTGAAATAATTCCTAGACCAGACGACAGGTTTAAACATTTTAAAAAAAAATTTCAACCGTGGAAAAAAACTGGAAGGAAAATCTTAATCGCTAAACCAGATGATAAACCTATGAGATTTTATGATTACGACTTAGACACATGGTTAGCACATACTATAAAAGAGATTCAAAATCATACAGATCGACCAGTAATAATTAGAGATAGATCTCCAAAAAGAATTGATAGGATTGCTACAAATACTTTGCAGGAAGCACTTGATGACGATGTATTTGCATTAGTTACATTTAACAGTGTGGCTGCAACAGAATCAATCTTTCATGGTATACCAACTTTTACACTAGCACCTGCTAATGCTGCAAGTCCTGTAAGTCTACAGGATTTATCAAGAATTAATGACCCGTATTATCCAGATAAAGATACTTTATATGCCTGGGCCTGTCATCTGTCTTATGGTCAGTTTCACACTTCTGAATTAAAAAATGGTAAGGCTATGGAGATGTTAAAATCATGAAAGATTTATCTTTAGAACAAAGTTTTATACAAGGATCAAATTTTTCATGCACCCAGGATATCAACGATCTTTCTAAACCGATGGTAGTAAGAGGAGTTACGAGTAAAACAGAAATATTAGAATGTAAGAATTCTAATAGAGATTACTTTTACATTGATACTGGATATGTAGGAAATTTTCCTAGCGGAGGGAATCCTTCCGGCAAAAAACTTTGGCATAGAGTAGTAAAGAATGATTTACAACACACTCTACCGAAAAATTTACCAGCCGATCGATGGAATAAACTATTAGAACAGGATTCAAGATTACGGTGGCAGGGTTGGAAAAATTATAAAAATAAAATTTTGCTGGTACTTCCTAATCCAAAAGCAACTAGATTTTATGATATAGATTGTGATAAATGGGTTAAAGAAACAACAGAAAAAATTAAAACTTATATAGACCTTCCGATCGAAATAAGAGTGAAAGGATCGAGAAGTGAAAGAAATATAGGATATTCTATATATTCGGCATTTGATAGCGGTGTATATGCTACGATTTCTTTTAATAGTATTGCTTCTCTAGAATCGGTATTATATGGTATACCCGCATTTGTTTCTGTACCATGTGCTGCATCTAGTTTATGTCCTACAGATCTTTCTTTATTAAAAAATTTACATAAACCAGATCAAAAAGATATTTTAAAAGTATGTCATACTATAGCCTACGGGCAATTTACACAAGAAGAAATTCTCAAAGGTATAACTTGGAAAATAATTAATGAAACTACTGCTTAACGATAAAGAGATAGCAAATTATCTTTCATCAGTTTTAAATCTTAAAGATTTAATTAAAGATATTGAGATAAAAGACGAACATTTAGAATCAGTGATCAGCTGGTTTCTTTTAAAGAAAGAAAAAAAAATAGGCAAGGGCGATGATATTTTAGTACTTTCTGACAAACTGCAAGATAAAATTCATCATGCTGTAAGTAAAGATTTAAGAACGTATACAAACAAAGTTAAAGAAACTGTTGATATATATAGAAAAAAATATTATTTAAATATTCATAAGCATACAGATTTCATTCTAGAAAAAATAGGAGAAGATAAAGTTCTAGAATATTATAAAAATAGCGATTTAGAAGGGTTTATAAAATCTACAGGATTGCATATTGATCCAACTAGCGTTTTAGTACGTAGAAAAAATTTTAACGATATAAAAACTAATTGTTTGTTAAGAAACACGGTGGGCAATGAATCATTTTTAGTTGATAAACTCGAAGGAAATTTTCCGTTTTGGTTTATAGACAGCGGATATACAAATTTTATCGAACCAAATAAAAAATGGCATAGATTAGTTCGGAATCATTTACATACCGGAAATTTATTTGAAGCTCCTGTAGACAGATTAGGAATTTTTAACACATATCCGAATAAATGGAGAACCTCTGGAGATAAAATACTTATAATCGAGCCGGGGGAATTTGCTGCTAAAATATTTAAGATTAATATTCAAGAATGGAAATATAATTTAGAGAAAGAATTAGAGCAGTATACAAATAAAAAGATTATTTTTAGAGAAAAAACTCCAAAGAAACAAAGATCTCCTCTCTACAAACATTTATTAGATGAAGACTATTATTGCGTTGTATCAATAAATTCAAACGCAGCTACAGAATCGATATGGGCAGGAATCCCAACTATAACTTTAGATAGACACATTTCTAATCCAGTCTCAAAAAATAAAATTTCAGAAATTAATAATTTATATACTGGATCTTTAGCTTCCTGGTTAGCGATGTTAAGTTATAGCCAGTTTACTTATGATGAATTACTGTCAGGCAAGGCGGCAAGAATAGTAAAAGAATATCATGTCTAAGTATACCGCAGTTGCCTATTATGCTGGAATACCTCCTGGAAATAAAAATTTAGAAAAACCAGCAATATTAGATAATTTTATATCTGGAGTTAATATAACAGGAGATATTGGCATATCGCATAAAGATATGACCGCTATTCCGTGTGATGTAGCGTTGATACAAGGATTTGTTCACGATAAGGGAAAAGATCTTCCTCATCTTAAATTACGTAGATCCGCTATAGAACTACAGAAAAAAAATAATAAACGATCTTTAATTGTTGATAGTAATTTATTTCTTTATGCAGATCCGGGTAATACAAAAACGTATCTTAGATATAGTTTCGACGGAGTATTCCCAACTACAGGATTTTATTTTGATAAAGATGTAGATCCTAGCAGATGGACTAAAATTAGCAAAAATTTAAACATATCTCTTAAACCTTATAGAACACATGGAGAACACATATTAATCTGTCTTCAAAGAAATGGTGGGTGGAGTATGAGAGGTTTCAATGTGATCGAATGGATGAATCAAACTATCAATCAAGTAAGGCAATTTTCTAAAAAAAGACACATTATTGTACGAGCACATCCAGGCGATAAAAAAACAAAAGCTATTTTACAAACAAACTTTAAAAATGTAAGCGTAAGTAAAAATGAAAGATTGATAGATGATTTAACAGGAGCATGGGCAACTATAGTTTATAACAGTAGCCCTAGTGTGGCTAGCCTTATTGAAGGAGTACCGGTGTTTTTAACTGATCCTACCCCGCAATATAGTCAGACATATGGAATATCTAATACAGAACTAAGATTATTAGAATCACCATCGATGCCGGATAGACAAAATTGGATAGAGAGATTATCAATGTGCCACTGGGACTTCAATGAATTGAAATCTGGTGAAGCGTGGAATTTTTTTAGAAAATATATTTAGATGAATTGTTGCCAATAAGGTTCTTTTCGTTGTATTTTCAAATCTTCTCGTTTACTTCTTCCTAAATTTTTTCTAGATCCTTTTAGGTGATCGAGCCATGCACCCCAATCGCTGTTGATCAACGGATGTCCTTCACCTTTACTGTTTCCAGAAGCAGGTCTCAAATCATTTAGATGTTCTGCCCAGTCTAATTGTTTTAAAAATGGAAATTTCTTACGAACAGCATCAAACACAAAGCTATCGTGCCACTCCTCTAGCTGAAATATGCCAGCTTCGGCCTTATCGTACATTCTTTGGAATTCCATCAAGAACATTTTAGTCTGTTCAGATCTCAAATTCAAAGAATATAACCCGCATTCGGAATATTTTCCTTTTCTTCCTAAAAAACACAAATCTTTATTTCCCGGAATCATTTTTTCGATGTCCGAAATCGAAATAGAACTATGACATACCGTATCTGCGTCCATCCAAATTAAAATATCTGCGTCGGTTTCCTTGGCGCAATGGAATATTGCATAAACTTTATGAGCAAATCTAATAGCGTGCCATTTAAATCCCTTTCCGGCATCTTTTCTTTTACTACGAACCGGGTCGTTGCTAACATCGCCATTGGCTTTAGGAACATTTTTCCATTTTTCTTTAAAATTCATTAATTCATTGACTGATTCTAAATTAATTACTGAGATATTCGAAGCATCGGATATGATCGGTGTGCATTTCTCCGGATATACGTATAGTTTTACTTCTTTAGGCCAATTCTTGATGTAAGAATCTATCATGCGCTGACCGTACGTGGTCAACCCATCTTGATTGAAAGTAGTTATTACTGCGAATTTCATTTTATTTTTTCCCATACATGAAAAAACCCTTGTAAACTTGTGCAACCCCACCCTGTATCATAAAAAGGCTTACTAAAATTCCTTTCTATACAATCATTTCCTTGTACAAACACCTTTGATTCATTTCTTTGCCATATTATTTTTATTTCATCTAGATGATTTAGTTTTTCAAGGTCGATAAAGATACTACCGATTTCGGTAAAACTGGTTAGATCAACAAATTCTTCTTTATAAATCAAATTTTTCGCCTTTATTGTGGGCATTGGTTCGCCTAATACAAAAATTGTTTTGTAATTTTTAAGAATCTGTTCCAGATAACCAAAAGCCGTGCCTAAAATTATACAATTATTGGTAGAATGCGAAATTTTTCTTAATCTTTTTTCGAATTTTGACATAATTCATTAAATACGTATATTATTTATTATAAAAATGCGTTTCAAACTTTATCGCGAATACGGTGCTCTTAATAGCGGTCCGATCTTTGATGCTTTCGAACAAGGGATGCGCCATCTTGGGCACGAAACAGTCAATGACAATGAAGAAGTTTCTGTTATTTGGTCTGTTCTATGGTCTGGTAGGATGAAAAATAATAAATCTGTCTATTTAAAAGCTAAAAATGAGGGTAGACAAATTTGTATTATCGAAGTAGGAAACTTGCGAAGGGGGATTACTTGGAGAATTTCATTGGACCATATCAATAATCTCGGAAACTTCGCTAATTCCTTCGATCTAGATCCGGATAGACCACATAGGCTAGGAGTAAGTCTTATGCCGCTACCGCAAAAGCGTCGAGGAGAAATACTCATTGCCTGTCAACACCAGGAAAGTTTACAGTGGGACGGGATGCCTCCAGCCAGAGTATGGTGTGAAGACATAATTACAAAAATAAAAAACTATACACATCGAAGAATTATAATTAGACCACATCCAAGATCCCCGTTTCCTTGCGCCATACCAAATATTTTAGTAGAAAAACCCAAAAAAATTGCTAACACCTACGATGATTTTGATATTAACTATAATTATCATTGTGTTATTAATCATAATAGTGGTCCAGCTGTTCAAGCATCTATAAAAGGTGTTCCTGTACTTACAGATATGTCTAGTTTGGCTTATCCAATGTCTATGACGTGGAATGAATTAGATAATCCGTATGTGCCTGATAGACAAGACTGGTTCCTTAAACTGTGTCATACCGAATACACCATAGAAGAAATTTCTAAAGGTGTTCCGTTAATCAGATTATTTTCTTGACTTTTATCTTACATTGCTATAAAATAGTAGCATGATATCATCTCTTTCTGCAGAAGAAATCTTTTTAATATTTTATGATTTAGTTGATAATGGAAAAATCAATATACAGCCGCACGACTGGTCTCCTTTGACAAGTTTTTTTACAAAAGTATATAATAAAGATCAGTTAACTAGAAATCAGGCCAACTATATAGAAAAATTATTAGAAAAATATAAAAATGTATGCCTTCAAGCAGGATTTGATTACACCGACGTTTTAAATAATTTTAGATGGGATCAAGAATTTAGAGTTTTAGACCTATCCAAAAAACTTTATATAGAAACAAAAGACGGTGATTTAGAAATTTGTCTAAAATTTCCATATCAACTGAAAAAAGAGTTTGAACAAGAAATAATTGCACGATTCGATTATACAGGGAAAAATAATTATTGGGATTTTGAGAGCAAAGTACGAAGACTAAGTTTTTATGATTATAATTTGATATCTATTTTTGAATTTGCTAATAAACACGCATTTACAATAGACGATTCCTTTCTCGATGCACTATCCACCGTCGAAGAAATTTGGCAAGAATCTGAAAATTTTAGCCCAAGGTCTGAAATAATAGATTCTAAAATCTGCCTCATCAACGCTAATCCAGATGCATATAATTTTTTTGAATCTAATCGAAGTGGTTATGTCATAGACGATGCTTTACTTGCTAAATCAATGGGATATCCGCTGGACATCATTCCTCAAACATCCATCGAAAAATTAATATCCAGCGGAAATACCACTTTTTGGATCAAGTCTCATGAAACATTTTTTTCTCTATATAAACAAATCACAGGAAAAGTTTGTATTATATTAGATCGAACTCTAAACATATTAGATTGGCTTAAATATTTCGTACAATCAGCCGATAAATTCTCTGTATCTAGAGAAGAGATAAAAGTTTGTTTTAGAGAATCTAAAGAAACAAACTTAGGATTAAATGAATGGATTCGTCTGGCTGGTGTCGGAGGCAGTGTCGAAAATGGTAGGATATTAATTTTTGAAGCCAAACCAGCAAAATGGTTGTTTAAACATGAAGAACATGTTAAACTATTAATTACTAACAATGTTTATCCTCCCGCAAATAATCTTACTAAAGACTATCTTAATGGTCATCCTTGTGTGATATATCTGGGAGATACAAAACCTACGGAACAGAGAGGACATAAGATTGTCGAATTGTAAATTAATAATAAAAGACGAAGTTAATATAAAGTTTGAAGGGCTAGCCGTTGAAACTAGACGAAAAATTGCTAATAAACTTAAATTTGATTTACCATACGCTAGACACATGCCAGCATATAAGTTAGGTAGATGGGACGGAACAAAAACATACTTCGGCATAGGTGGCACTGGATATCTGGCTCACTTAGATACTATACTTCCTGTGATTGAAGATGATGGATATGATATAGAAATACAAGATTTACGTAATCATAACTCATTTAGTTTCCCTGAAATCAACGAATCTTACTGGAGTGATCAAGAAAAAACGTGGCCAACAGGACATCCAATGCAAGGACAACCAATTGTATTAAGAGATTATCAATACGAGGTCATTAATAAGTTCTTGAATAATCCTCAAGCATTGCAAGAAGTAGCTACCGGAGCAGGTAAAACCATAACAACTGCAACACTCAGTCATCTTTGTGAACCATATGGCAGAACTATGGTCATTGTTCCTAACAAAAGTCTAGTCGTTCAAACAGAAGAAGATTATAAAAATTTAGGATTAGATGTAGGCGTTTATTTCGGTGATCGGAAAGAACTAAACAAAACACATACTATCTGCACATGGCAAAGTTTAAATGTTTTAGATAAAAAAAGCTACGACAATGATACATTAACGCTAGCAGAATTTTGTGAGGGTGTAGTAGCTGTCATAGTAGACGAAGTCCATCAAGCCAAAGCAGATGTCTTAACAAAATTGTTAACACAAAATTTTAAAAATTGTTCTATTCGTTGGGGACTCACCGGAACCATACCAAAAGAAAAATGGGAATATTATGGCTTATTGGCTAGTATAGGGCCGGTAATTAATCAAATTACTGCTCACGATTTACAACAAAAAGATGTATTAGCTAAACTAGATATTCAAATTTTACAAACACAAGACATAGAAGTTTTTAGAAATTATCGAGAAGAATACACGTGGTTAGTTAGCAACGAAAATAGATTAGATTGGATTTCTAACTACATTACAAAAATAACAGAGACTGGGAACACACTAGTATTAGTGAACAGAATTGAAACCGGCAATAAGCTGATTAAAAAAATAAAGGACGCCGTTTTTATTTCGGGCGCTGTAAAACTAGATGATAGGAAAGAAGAATATGACGAAATTAAAACTAGTGATGATAAGATTATTGTGGCGACTTATGGTGTGGCCGCTGTGGGTATTAATATTCCAAGGATTTTTAATTTGGTTCTTATTGAACCCGGAAAAAGCTTTGTCAGGGTTATACAATCTATTGGGAGAGGCATTAGAAAAGCAGAAGACAAAGACTTCGTCCAAATCTGGGATATAACAAGCACCTGCAAGTATGCTAAGAGGCATCTTACAGAGAGAAAGAAATTTTATAAAGAAGCCAAATATCCTTTTACAATAACCAAGGTGAAAATATGAGAATTTTAACATTAAACAACATGGCATTCGATCTAAACGAACTGCCTGACGAAGTAGATGAAGATACAAGATTCAGTGTTTTAGATAATTCTAATCCCCAAGATCCTGACTTTTACTTTATGCCTTTGATTTTTTTAGAATCCTTCAACAGTCCGGCAATATTATTAAACATAGGCGGATATGAAATACAAATGCCATTAGATTGGTGTATGATAGTAGGAGATAAAGAATGCGGATTAGATCCAGAAGTCTTGCCTTTGACATCAATAAATGAAAGAGGATTTGATGCATTTATTTTTAATCCTATTAGCGGGTTTAAAGCAGAATTTATGCCTATCGAAATCGTTAACATATATCAAGACGTTAGATGGTATTTTCCTAAAATGAAAAACGGTCAACTATTAACCGTACCGCTGCACACTGAAGAGAAACCTCCATGTGTTTTCTTCGTAAAAGAAGTTAGTCGCCAAAGCGAAATTTTACAATTACACAAAATATTTTAATGCCATTAGACAACATCATGTACGAAAGCGCAGACGCTGCATTTAAAAGAAGATGCATAGGATGGGAAATAAAATTGTGCTTATGGCCAAGAAAATGCTATTATACTAATAAATCTTTGTGGTTAAGAAAAGCCTACATAGGTACTTCAATGTTAACTGGTCCGGGCGAACCGATCTTCGATTATCGTTGGGTACATGCCAAAGAATTTCTTTTTCTTAAAATAAAAGGCACTGTATGAGAGTACACGTAATTACTACATTACACAATGACGGGTACGAATTATTCGGTAAACAAAATATCAATACGTGGAATGATTTCTTTCCTGCAGAATGGTCTATAACTTATTATGCTGAAGGTCATTCGCCGATATTTCCTAGAAGAATTAAAGTTGTAGACTTTTTACAAAAATGTTCAAAATGGACAAATTTTCACAATGAGGTTAAAAAGCAAGCCAGAGGATTAGAAGGCAGAGAACTTAATAGATATAAAAAAGCTCTTCGTTGGAGTTTTAAAATGTTTGCCTTATTAGATGCATTAAAAAACAAAAATGAAAGATTTGTTTTATGGCTAGACAGTGATGTCAGGGCTATGTCAACGATTTCAGAAGATTGGTTAACAAAACTTAACAAAAAATGCATTGCTTGTAAATTAGAAAAATTAAAAGTTGGAGATCACATTGAAACAGGAGCAATACTGATCGACACCGATCATATAGACACTGACAAAGTTACATCATGGATAAAAGAAGGGTATGAAGAATTTAAAATTTTAGATATAAACAAACCCTGGGATGGAATATGGATGGCATCTTTATTAACCGCTGGCAATGTAGCTTGGTCAAATGTTGATCTAATTGGAAAATCAAACTCTAGAAATCACTGGTTAATACACGATGTAGGTAAAAATAAATTTACGAATTCATCCTTTAACGCACAAAGTGGCAGAAAGATAGATACGGAACTTATTTGATGTTTTATAATTATGTTGACATAGGAACTTGTAATTTTAAAACTAGCCTTGATATTCTCAAAGCTAATGAAAAAATAATACTGGTAGATCCTATTAAAGAATATTTAGATGATTTACCTTCCAGTATCAATATCGTTAAAGAAAATTGTGCAATAGACGAAATAAACAGCACAAAAAAAATAACATATATAAATCCGCAATTAATAAAAAACAAGAAATTTAAATCGTGGGTTGGGGGATCTAGTAAAATAGGAGAGAAGCATCCTTTAATTTTAAAATTACTACGAGAAAATAAAATTACAGAAAGTGATCTAATAACCGTCGATGTTAATACATTAACATTTGGATCATTAGTTAAAAAATACGATATCAGCAGTATTTTTCAACTGAAAATTGATACCGAAGGACACGAACACATAATTCTAACCGATGTCCTTGAATATGTTAAAAATACTGTTAAGATTGATAGAATAATCTTCGAATATCGAGAAGAATTTGGCCATGTTAATAAATTAGATAAATTAATAGTAGAGTTTACAAAACTTGATTATATAGTTTCTTGGGCTACAAAAAAACAAAGAGATATACAATTGGAGAAATTATGATTGCAGGAAAAGTTTGGGGTCAAACTGAATTATTAGAAGCCAACGGTGTTTTAGAATTTCACCGAATTGATATTAAAAAAGGTGGAGTTTGTTCTAAGCACAGACATAAATTTAAATGGAACGGTTTCTTTGTAGAAAAAGGAGCCTTGGTTATTAGAGTATGGAAAAATAATTACGAGCTGATAGACGAAACGGTATTAATGGATGGTATGTACACCAAGGTGGCTCCTGGAGAATATCACCAATTTGAGGCGTTAGAAGATACTGTGGCATTCGAATTATATTGGGCAGAATTTGATCACGAAGACATAGAAAGAGAAAACGTAGGATACACAAAATGAATAAAAAATTATCTAATCCGGCAATGAAAGCAGTTTTATATCATGCCGATGCTCATTTCGGGCTAAGGCACGGTAAAGGTATTTACAAACACCTCATAGAAGAATTAAGAAAAAATCTTCATAGTTTTAATGTTTCATTGATTCATATAACAGTGACCGGTCATGAAGGCTGGGGCGATGAAAATTACTTCTATGATGTAGAAAACGTACAAGAAGTAATTTACAACAGAGAAAAGTGTCTTTTAGAATTTATGAGAAGGGATGCAGACGATACTACGATATATTGGTTTTGTGAACCAGATTTTAGAATGTTGAATCCTTTTCCTCCATTGACCACTGACCTGTGTATGTTATACCGTCAGGATCCTATGCCTATGACACCGGCATGGCGATTAGCAAAAAAATCTGCTCTACCTATTTTTGAAGAATCATTCAAACACTTTGATATGACTCATAAAGAGTGGCACGGTGACAGTCCAGCGTGGATTGAGATCCACAGACAATTAGGTAGTCCACAATCAGTAGGACTTTTTAAATGGAACAATCTCGACGTAGAACTTCGTCCCTACGGTTGGTATGCATCAAGACATAAATGCAGATATTCAGGACAATGGAAAGGTGGACATAAACGCAACATTGTCACCCAAGAATATTTAGACTGGTTAAAAACACAGGAGGCCCAATGAAGGTAGGAATAATAGGTTACGGTTGGATAGGCAAAGCTACTAAAAGATTGTTTCCTGATGCACAAATTTATGACAAATATCAAAGTAATTTTAACAAATCTCTAGAGAACTGCGATATCGCATTTTTAGCGGTACCCACACCTTGGGTAGGTGGCACTGAACTAGACTGTTCTGCTGTAGAAGATGCCATAGAACATTGTGGTTGTGATTTTATCGTGATTAGGTCAGCAACACAGCCAGGATTCGCTGATAAGATGGCAAAAAAATTTCCTAATAAAAGAATTGTCGTACAACCAGAATACCTAGGTGAAACACCCAACCACCCATTCCTTGCGATGGAGTCAAGGCAGTTTATGGTCATAGGCGGAGATCCTCGGGATCGAAGAAAAGTAATTGAGTGTTACCAACAGGCATATAACGCTAATGTATCAATTAGACAAGTTTCAAGATTAGAAGCAGAAATAATTAAATTCAGCGAGAATAGAGCAATTTTTTATAAAGTGATACAATGTCAAGAATTGTATGATGCTTGCGAGGCAGCCGGAGTAGATTATTATACAGTGAGAGAGGCAGTATACGGAGATGATCCTAGAATGAATCTCTGGTGGACTTTTGTATATCCTGATAAACGAGGTGCAAATAGCAAATGTATTCCTAAAGATGTTTATGCTTGGTGTGCATGGGCAGAAAGCGTGGGAATAGATCCGGCAGCAACTAAGTCTCTGCTTGCTTACAACGAAGAATTATTGAATAAAGGTAAAGATCATGTCTAAAAAAGGAAACACAGAAGAAACTAGGTTAATTACACTAGAAGAGTTTAAGACACATCTATCAAATCTAGGCAACGAAGGTAGCGGTGTTGTAGTTAGAGATGACGGGGATTTCTCTTTTGGATTTAATTGGTTAGACTTTGTTAAAACACGCATGGGAGAAGATATCATCTCCATGCATGTGAACAATCTAAACGAACTGTATGGCCAAATTGGTGTATCTTTGCAGGGAAAATCTTTATTTGATATCGGATGTGGATCAGGATTAAGTTCTCTTTCTTTTGCTAGACTAGGCTGCAATAAAATAACCAGCATGGATATCGATCCATATTCTGTTCAAGCTACAGAGTTTACTAAAAAGAATTTTTGGAAAGGTAATGGGCTTGATTGGAATGTCTATCAACATAGTATTCTAGACGAAACAATGCTGGTACCAGATAACTCCCACGATATCGTTTACTCGTGGGGTGTATTACACCATACAGGAGATATGTGGAACGCAATTCGTAACAGTGTAAGAGCTGTAAAACCGGGTGGATTATTTCATGTAGCTCTATATAGGTCTGGATCTAAATTTCCCAAATCGTTAGATGAAAAACATAGATTTAAATATGCAAACAAAGAAGAAAAAATTCAAATGCTCTATGATAGAGCAGGACAAAAAATCTTTAGTGTGAAAAAAGGTAGAGGCATGAATAAGTTCCACGATGCCCTTGATTGGCTCGGTGGACTGCCTTATGATGTAGCCGATCCTGAAGTATTATTCAGTTGGCTCAAAGACAAGTATGGATTTAAGGTATTGTATTTTCAAGACAGAAATGGTGGCGGGAACTTTACCGGAATACTGAAAAAAGGAGATTAAAATGAAATTAACCGTGGTATTAGATGAAAGTAAGCCTCACCTAGGAGGGAATTCAGTAGAATGTAATCCGAATACATTTAGTCCTGATTCGTGGTCATATGTTATCAACAAATACAATATTAAGTCTGTGTTAGATGTTGGCAGCGGATATGGTCATGCAGCTAAGTGGTTTGCAGAACAAGGTTTAAAGTCAATAGCCATAGAAGGCCTACAGAAAAATGTAGACAATGCTATCTATCCAACAACTAAAGTTGATTTAACGGAAAGTAGCTACAGAACAGAAGTAGACATGGTACATTGTGTTGAAGTAGTAGAACATGTCGATGGAAAATATGTTCACAATGTTTTAGATACACTTTGCAACGGAAAATATATTTTTATGACTCACGGTCAACCGGGACAAAGAGGTCATCATCATGTTAATAATCAACCAACTTCGTATTGGATCGATCATCTCGCTGCAAGAGGTTATAAACATTTGGAACAAGACAGCGTAGAAATTAAAAAATTATCAGGCACAGGTAAGCACATTAGAGAAACGGGCATGTTGTTCGTAAAGATTTAATTATGGCACTTAAAAAAATGTATATAGATTTTATTGAATCTAATATTAAAAAAGTTTTTGATTCGACTAACGGCCGAAATATGTTAGAATTAGGTAATCAAAAGATAAAAAAGAAACAAGGATACATAGAAAGCACTGGTAAAGAATATTTCTCTAACATAGGTTATAATCATGTATCAGTGGATTTAAATGGTTTTAGCGGCGCTCTTGTTAAAGATTTAAGAAATCCGAATGATTTTAAGGAATGGCAAGATTTTTTTGATGTTCTAACCAATTCTGGTACAACTGAACATGTTGAACCATTTGAAACTCAATACGATTGCTATAAAATTTTGCATGATGTTGTGAAACCGGGGGGCGTATTTGTTCATCTTATACCAGACGTAGTTGAAAGAGATACTAACGGAGCTTGGTTGAATCATTGTTATTTTTATTATTCTAAAGAATTTTTTGACATGTTAGCTAAAGAATGTAATTACAAATTATTAGATAATACGATAATTGACAATTTAAGGTGTGCTGCCTTACAGAAACAAAACGACTCTCCATTTATGACTGATAAGTCTTTATTCTTATCTCATATAGAGCAGAGAAATTTAGTAAAATAAAATGTGTGGATTTGCAGCCAGCAATAAATTAGGATTAACTACAGTAAATCGTTTTTGTCAAAGGCGGGGTCCTGATCTTACCACGTCGAAAATAATCAACGGAGTTGAATTTTTACATAATCTTTTACACATAACTGGAGACATGAAACCGCAGCCATTTATTAAAAATGACATTGTCTGCGTGTTTAATGGTGAAATCTATAATTATCAAGCATTTGGCTCTTATGACAGCGACGGACAATGCCTAATAGATCTATATGAAAAATTAGGAGAATCGTTTGTAAAAGAATTAGACGCAGAATTCGCCATCTGTCTTATAGATTTTAAGAAAAATAAATTAATAATTTCTACGGATACCTTTGCCTGTAAACCTTTATGGTACGATTTCGTAGATAACAAATTTTGTGTAGCATCATATAACAGTCAACTTTTAGGCCTAGGTTTTAACAAAGGAAAGAAGTTAAAATCAAACACCACTGAAATTTATGATTTAAAAAGTTTAAGATTAGTCTCATCTTATTCTAACAGAACTTTTGATATTAGACAGCATAAAAATTCTTTTGATGATTGGATTTCTGCATTTTCCAAGAGCATCGAAAAAAGAACAAAAAATACTCCTTATAAAATGTTTTGCGGAATGAGTTCTGGTTATGATAGCGGAGCTATTTCATTAGAATTGCAAAAACAAGGCGCAAATTACAAAGCCTATACAATCTTAAATAACGAAAATTCTGATATTCTTAAAGACCGTATGAAGATCATACGTAATGTAGAAGCTTTTGAATTAAGCAGTGAAGAATTTAAAAAGTGGAAGAGAGAATTATCTGATAACTGCGAAAACTTTACCTATGACGGCTATGATATCAAAGGAGATCAAGCATCTATGGGACTATCATCTATATGTCATAGAGCAAATAGAGAAAATCGTAGAATATACTTTTCTGGCCAAGGCGCAGATGAAATAATCAGCGACTACGGATTTAGAGGTCATAAAATTTATAAGCACAGTGGCTTCGGAGGATTGTTTCCAGACCAATTAGAGAGATTTTGGCCTTGGCACAGTTTTTGGGATGGAACTCAAATTAAATATCTTAACAAAGAAGAATATGTAGCTGGACATTTTGGGATCGAGACTAGGTACCCGTTCTTAGATGGAGATCTGGTTCAGGAATTTCTTTGGTTGACACCTACATTAAAGAATAGCAAATATAAAAGTTGCCTAGATGAGTATCTTAAGGTGAATAATTTTCCTTATGAGGCTGGTGAAAAACGTGGATTTCACGTCACTGAAAAAGGTGGAAAGAGTAAACGAGCATGATTAAAGTCGTTATTGCAGGAGATAAAAATTTTGAATCTTATGTTACTAAGGGAAGAGATACGACGTTGGCATTAGGTTATGAAGTATTAGTCTATGACCTTGGAGGTTTAGGTTACGGAAAACCATTTAAAGGTAGAATTAGTGAGGCTGTGAATGCTAAAATACCTTGTAAGCCTCATATCATACTGGATGCTCTAAACGATGTCAATGATAACGAATATGTGGTGTGGTTAGATGCAGATGCATTGATCATAGACAATATAGATGAAATTGAAGAAGATTATGATATCGCTGTTACTGTTAGACAACCAAAAGCAATCGAAAATACGTTACCTGTTAATGCCGGTATCGTTTTCGTGAAAAAAACACCCAATGCGATTAAATTCATACAGGAATGGATCGATCTGTGTGATAACGATGTCAGCGATCAACCACCATTAAACAAGTTAGCATCGGTTGTCTGTGCAGATATCGGATCAACTGTAGTACGAAATAATGTTAAAATAAAAGTCTATCCTTGTGCCACATATAATAATTTTTATTTTGCTAAAAAAGATAGACCAGGAATTAAAATTAAGCACTACAAATCTAAATTAAGACACTTATATCCACTATGAAAAAAATACTACTAGATTGCGGATCTCATTATGGTAAGGGATTACGTAAACAAATGGAAATAAACAAAATTGATCAAACTTGGAAAGTATATTCTTGGGAAGCTAATCCTTATACCTATCAACATTTTTTAGGTAGTGATAGATTCGTACATCTTGATCTCACAGCCTTTCATGCAGCAGTTAGTAATGAAAATGGAACGATCAAGTTTAATGTACAATCTTCGTCTGATAAAAAAGGAGGTACCGCCAAGTCCGGAACTGGATCAAGCGTTATGTCTCTAGATGAATGGCATTGTAAAGGTGGAGAATTCGTTGAAGAAGTCGAAGTCCCTAGAATAGATCTAAGTGAATGGATCATAAAAAATCTTGAGCAAGATGATTTTATAATTCTTAAAATGGACATAGAAGGTGCAGAATATGATGTATTAGAAAAAATCGTCAATACAGATGCAATAAAATATATAGATAGAATCTATATCGAATGGCACAGTCATATGTTCAGCGATCCTGCCAAATACAAAGAAAGAGAAGATAAACTAATGACAGCGTTTAAATCATATAACATTCCCGTGGAGAATTGGTAATGAAAATTTTAATTACAGGTAATGCAGGATACATCGGATCGCATCTCAGCCAGATGCTGTTAGAAATGAACAAATACGAAATCCACGGATTAGATAAGAAACGTCCACAGGTTTCATTGGCAAAACAATATTATCAAGATATAAGAAGTCATCAATGGGAAATGCAAGACAGTTATGATTGTATCATTCATCTAGCTGCCGAGGTAGCTGTAGGTCGAAGTGTATCAAATCCTATCCTGTACTACACAACAAATACCCAAGGTACGTTAAATGTATTAAAAAATATAACTACCAAAAGATTTGTTCACGGTAGCACAGGTTCGGCCGGACCAATGAACAATCCTTATGGTATCAGTAAACGAGGAGCAGAAGATATAGTTAAACAATATTGCACAGACAATACTATACCTTTTACTACTTTTAGGTTTTACAATGTAACTGGAACAGCAGGTTATGACCCTACCAATCCCGACGGATTAATGTGGAACTTAATGAATGCTCAAGTTTCTGGAATTTTTAATTTGTTTGGGGATGATTATGTTACAGAGGATGGCTCTGCTGTTCGAGATTATACTCATGTAAATGAAATTTGTAATTCATTAGCACAGGCGATAGATCAAAGCACGGATCAGATCGAAAATCTAGGACACGGAGTAGGTACCACAGTTAAACAGATGGTTGACCTATATAAAAAAGTAAACCAATGTGAATTTGAAGTAAAAGTTTGTCCTAGAAGAGAAGGTGATTTAGAACGAAGTGTGCTTGACAACCCAAGCAAATTTATGCAAAAATTATATACGATGGAAGATTTACTGAAAGTCGATAAATGGGTACCTTGAAATCAAATCAAAAAATTATCTATGAAAGTCCCGATAACGGCGGAACCATTTACGGACGATATGCCGGATCAAATGAAAGATGGATAGTTGGCTATTCTGAAGAAAAAAAATCTATGCTTGAATCTATTAAAGAAGATAAACTATGGGGAGAGATCAGAAGAGCTGCGAAAAAAGATTCAAGGTTGCAATTAGAATTAGATCGTGTTAAACTTATATACGAACTAAGTAAAAAATCTATAAATGATGAATGATGAATTGAAATTAAAAGATGTACTGGCCGCTGTCGATTTAGATGGAAAAGAAGCATGGGACGAATTAACTGATAGCCAGAAAAAAAGTGTAACATTTTTTACCCTAAATCGTTATATTTCTAATGTGCAAGGATCAAGAGAACTAAAAGAACATTATCTATTAGTTGGTAATGAAAGATTTAATAAAAATCTGTTCGCAATAATGAGCAAACACCCAAAGCTCACATGGCAACTTGCCTGTAGTTGTAGTCATGAAAGTCGTAAAATTCAACATCATGAATGGTTGCCATTAAAAAAAGAAAAAAATAAAAAAGTTGAATTTCTAGCAGAGCTATTTCCAAATACAAAAAGGTCAGATATTGAGACACTTGCTACAATCACCACAGACAAAGAAATCAAACAATACTGTGAAAACCTCGGCTGGGATAAGAAACAGATCAATGGAATTAAACTTTAAATGTGAATTTTGCGGAAAATTTTTCGCTAAAGAAAAAACCTTATTTGTACATATATGTGAACAAAAGCGAAGACATCTAAGCAAAAATGAGAAACATGTACAAATGGGATTAATAACATTTCAAAGATTTTTTGAAATTACACAGAAAGCAAAAAATAAAAAAACATTTGACGAATTTGCAGTTAGTCCTTATTACACAGCATTTGTAAAATTTGGTAGTTTTTTAGTAAACACTGCACCAATTTATCCTGAGAGATTTATTGATTTTGTAATTAAAAGTGGTGTGAAATTAGATCATTGGTGTAGAGATGATTTGTATAATGTGTATGTTATGGAATTAATAAAAATTGAACCTGCAGACGGAGCAATACAAAGAACTATTAATACTATGATGGAATGGGCGGAAAAAAACGATAGTGTATGGGAACATTATTTTGCATATGTAAATTTAAATAGAGCTACTCACGATATTAAAGAGGGTTTAATAAGTCCGTGGGTGTTGTTAAATACCAAAGCTGGTAAAGAAATGTTGCAAAAGATGAATGATGAGCAACTCGAGATAATTGGACAAATAATAGATCCCGCATATTGGATGAAAAAATTTAAATCGTCTCCGGCCGATTTAGAATTAGTTAAAGATATCGTCAAGGAGGCTAAAATAATATAATGCCTAAGAAAAGACCCGAACCGGAAATTGTATACGAAGATTTAAAAGACAACGAAGAATTTATTTCTAGAGACGATATCGACATTGAAGTCATGTCTACCACAGATGACGAACCAGCAGTATATGTTAAATTTACAGGATTTGATGATGCTGAAGATGCTGAAGATTATGCAAATTTTTTAGCCGAAACATTACCATTATTATTATTTGAAAGCACGAGATTACAATAGTATGCCTGATATAGATATAGATTTTATTGATAGAGATGTAGCCTTAAAACATTTCAAACATATAGCGGCTAGCAGATCTGAAAATGATAATTTGGTTAAACATAATACAGGTGTATATCTTCATTCTGTTCCAATTAATGCAGAAAAAAATGTATGTGCAGTTCCCTATAACGAAGCGGAAGAACTTGGATTTTTTAAAATAGATTTTCTTAACGTAGGAATCTATAAAGGAATCAGAGATGAAAATCATCTGGTTGAATTAATGAATAAGGAACCACTATGGGAACTTCTAGATCAAGACGAGTTCATCAACTTGCTCTTTCACGTAAACGGGCATGGTTCTATATTACGACAAATGAAACCCAAAACAGTGGAACAATTGGCAGCGATACTAGCGATGATCCGGCCAGCCAAACGTTATCTAGTTGGCAAGAACTGGTCGACCGTATTGAACGAGGTTTGGACAAAACCAGGAAACGATGAATATTATTTTAAGAAAAGTCACGCAACTGCCTATGCTGTTGCTATTGTGGTCCAAATGAATTTAATCTGCGAACAAATAAGTTATGAGTATTTCTAACTTGGTTTCCTAATTAAGGTAATTGATTTTCTTTTTATTCTTTTTACAATAATATCATTTAAACTTGTACAAGGGCCGTGTATTAATTTTACATCCTTTGTGCTAAAATTTTTAATTACGTATTTAAATTCTACTATTTCTCTAGCTAAAAATATGTTTATAGGAATCTGTCTATTAGATTCCCACCACCAAGCTTCTCCTAGTTCTAAGAATCTTTGTTTTTCCATATCAGAACGTATTGCTGAATAGTCATAAAGACTCGTCACTTGCGCATCCTGATTAATTATGATGCCTACATACTCTTGATTTACATGAGTAATTACGCTTATGAACGGAAGATTTTCTTGTAGATTTTGTGTTATTCTCATTCGATAAATAAAGCTAAAGGTCCGACAAAATGCAATATAATCCAGTTTATTTATACTTTAATAAATTAGACGTATACACAGAAATGCTAGGATCTTGGCCAACGGAGAGGTATCGCAGAGTGTATAATCGCAATCTTAAAATATATAGAGGCGTTGATAATCGCATCGATATTCAGGTTAGAAACCCAGATCAAAAAACCAGCAACATTAATGGCTCTATATTGGTATTTAATCTTATTTCTAGAGATGAAAAAAAATTAGTGTTAAAGAAAGATTGTACGGCAATGGATCTAACAACTGGAAAATGTACCGTAATTTTAACTGATACTGAACTATTAGATATCACCAATGGATTTTACAATTACAGTATAATTAAAGAAATAAGAACAACTGTAGATTCAACCGACTATGTAGTAAATTCTAAAATTCCTCTTTATATGGATAGTCAATACGATGCTGTGGGAACATTAGAAATTTCTGGAGATGTATATGGAGACGTTGATACTAGTCTAATTATTGGTGCTTTCAATTATACAAATCCTTTCACTACAGGAGATTCGACTCCGAAATGGTTTACTAGTTCGATAATAGATGCTAAACCGTTCTCGAAAACCGGCAATGCTTTACATACCTTTCAATTCTATAGCACAAATTATACAGGTTCAGTTGTCATTCAAGGTAATTCTGATAATCAAGGAGCCACACCTAGAGAATCAAAATGGATAGATATAGTTTCTGTTGATTTAGAAACAGAATCGTTTAAAAATATTGTTGGCAAATATAATTGGTTTAGGATTAAACACATTCCGACAGGATCGTCTAATACCGCATCATTTGTTATTAATCAAAACATGGATTTCACTTACGATGTTGAAATATATATAGGAGGAACATCCTACACCGTAGGCAACGTAATTACCATAGAAGGTAATAAATTGGGTGGAGAATTAGATACGAACGATTTAACTATCACAGTAGCTGGTGTAGACGGAGATGGTAAAGTTACTAGTATAACTTGGTCCGGATTATCTTATCCGGGAGTTAAAACTTTTATTCTGTCCGGAACAGCATCTGAAATTGGAACTATTGACAAGATACTTTATAGATAGTACAATATATCTATGACATTAGTCGTAGATAAATTTTGTTCTCTTTTACCATCAAGATCAAAACAAAGCCCGTCTGGGTGGACATCATTCAATGCACCCTGTTGCCAGCATCGCGGCCATAGTCCAGATACTCGTAAACGGGGTGGCCTTCGATTTGACGGCAACGGCATAGTCTATAATTGTTTCAACTGTAAATTCTCTACAGGGTGGCAACCCGGATCACCGTTTGGCGAAAAGATGAAAAGCCTAAGTCGATGGATGGGAGCCGGTGAAGATGTTATCAAACAAATGGTGTTTGAAGCATTAAAAACTGAGGCTGAAGATTTTCAAGAACAGGAATACATAGCTAAGGTAGATTTTGAAGATAAAGCCTTACCCGAATACTCAATGAGTTTGATGGATTGGAGCAATATTATCGAAGGCGAAATAAAAGAACAAATAGGATCTCAGTTTATTGAAGTATTACGATACCTAATGAACAGAGGATATGACAATCCCTTTGAATATGATTTTTACTGGAGCCCAACTCCAGGATATATCGACAGAGTCATTGTGCCTTTTCGATGGCAAGGACGCATAGTAGGCAATACTGCTAGAAAAATTACAGACGGAAAACCCAAATACATATCAGATCAACATCCTCATTTTGTTTTCAATTTTGATAAACAAAAAGAAGATCAAAAGTATATATTTGTATGTGAAGGGCCGTTCGATGCTCTTTCAATTAATGGAGTCGCTCTGCTTACTAATGATATTGCAGATCAACAGGCTAGAATCATTAACAGCTTAGGTGCAGAGGTAATAGTAATACCCGACCAAGATTCTGCCGGTTTACAATTAATAGATAAAGCTATGTATTACAATTGGTCAGTGGCTTTTCCTACATGGGGATCAGATGTAAAAGATGTTGCTGAGGCTGTTCAAAAATATGGAAAATTATTTACTGTAGTTGATATTATAAAAACTTCTCAACAAGGAGATATTAAAATCACTATGCAGAAAAAACAATTGATAAAGAGATTACAATATGAGAAAAATTTTTAGAATATTAATATCACCTATTACAAAATTGATTGATTACTACAAATTACAAAAAAAATTAAAAGAACTTAGAAAAAGAGACCCTTTTATATATAAATGATTACTTGGGGAATATCAGCTAATAGTCACAATGCTTCATTAGCCGTATTTGAAGATAGCAATTTATTATTTGCTAGTGATTCTGAACGATTTAGCAAAATAAAAAACGATCCTCATTTAAATGATGATCTAATTGAATATGCGAGAATGACTGGGGGATCTCCAGATCTTATATGCTGGTATGAAAAACCTTGGTTAAAAACTTTACGACAACTATTTGCCGGCCAAGGATGGCAAGATAATAGTGTTAAACGGTATCTTGCAAAATATGAAATCTATTCTCCTATTACTACATATAAACACCATCATACTCACGCAGCAGGAGCATATTTTACCAGCCCTTTTGATTCTGCCTGTATTGTCATCATAGATGCCATTGGAGAATTTGAAACATTAACTATTTGGCGAGCACAGGGTACTAGTTTAAAAAAAATTTATAGCTGTGCATATCCAGATAGTCTAGGGTTGTTTTATAGTGCTATGACCAAAAGATGTAATCTTAAACCAAACGAGGAAGAATATATCTTGATGGGAATGTCTGCCTACGGAGATCGAAAACGCCTTTATAAAAGAATAGTTGACGATTTTATTATTTTTCCTCATGCAGAAGCACATCGTCCTATTATGTTCAAACATAATTTACATCGAGGATGTGATTGGTGGGCTCCTGATTTACGATCAGAACAAGACAAATTTGATATTGCCGCAGCTACACAGTTTATATACGAACAATCATTTACAAGAATATTACAGATAGCAAGAGAACTTGTTCCTAGTAATAATTTAATTTTAGGCGGTGGTTGTGCCCTTAATTGTGTTGCGAATCCAATAGCCTTTGATTATTTTAACAATGTATGGATCCCACCGGCACCCGGTGATAATGGCAGTAGTATTGGTGCAGTATTAGCCCACCACAAAAAACATATAAAAAATTTTACACCGCTTTTAGGAACAAATATAACACCTAAGACTTCAAATCAACAGATAGTAGATCATTTATTAAAAAATAAAATCTGCGGAGTAGCTAGAGGCCGTGCAGAATTTGGTCCCAGGGCGTTAGGGAATAGAAGTTTACTTGCAGATCCAAGAGATCCCAATATAAAAGAAGTAGTGAATAATATAAAACAAAGAGAGCAATTTAGACCATTCGCGCCTGCAATTTTAGAAGAACATGCTGAGAAATTTTTTTGTATGCCTAATAATAAAAGCCCATTTATGCAATTTGTAGTTAACTGTAAATACCCAGAAAAATTTCCTGCTATAGTACACAAAGACGGATCTAGCAGAATACAAACTGTTGGCAAAAATGATAATCATGAATTTAGAAAACTTTTAGAAATTTGGTACGAAAAGACCGGATGTCCTATGTTGCTGAACACTAGTTTGAATGTGAAAGGGCAACCTATGGTGAATGATATCGGCGATTCTTTTACTTGGTCTAAAATCTATGGTTTACCTGTGTTTAATTAGAATGTATAATAATTACTATGATAAAAGATTACGGATACGAAATACAAAAATTATATCTTGAACTGATGTTAGCGGATGCTGAGATATTCGTTCGATGTCAAGGTATTTTTGATCATACATTATTTGATCGCAAACTACAAGATGCTGCCGAATTCATAAACGCATATGCTAAAGAATATTCTGTACTACCTGAATATGATATGGTAAATGCCAGTTGTAGAGTTGATCTGAAAAAACCAGAAGAAATAAAAGAAGGACATAATGATTGGCTAATGGATGAATTTGAATCATTTATTAGACATAAAGCATTGGAACGTGCTATTATTGAATCGGCAGATTTATTAGAAAAGAAAGATTATGGACAGGTAGAAACAAAGATCAAAGAAGCAGTGCAGATCAGTCTTACGAAGGATATGGGCACTGATTATTTTGAAGATCCTAGACAAAGATTACTTAGAATTAAAGATAAAAATGGTCAAATATCAACAGGTTGGCCTAGTTTAGATCGCAGACTGTTTGGAGGTATGAATCGCGGCGAGCTTAATATTTTTGCTGGTGGTAGCGGTGCAGGAAAATCTCTATTCCTTGCCAACCTAGGTGTTAACTGGTGCTTGCAAGGACTCAATGTTGTCTATCTAACTTTAGAACTTTCCGAAGATCTAGTAGCAATGCGTATTGACGCTATGACTACAGGTATCCCAACTAAAGAGATCTTTAAAGATCTCGACGATGTCGAAATGAAAGTTCGTATCATTGGTAAGAAGTCAGGATCATTGCAGATCAAGTATATGCCTAGTGGTAAGACCGCCAACGATCTTCGTGCTTATCTCAAAGAGTATGAAATTAAAACAGGTCGAAGAGTAGATGTACTATTAGTTGACTATCTAGATTTATTGATGCCAATGAGTCGAAAGATATCTCCTGCAGATCTATTCATCAAAGACAAATATGTATCAGAAGAACTAAGGAATCTTGCAGTAGAAAAAAATTGTATACTCGTAACAGCTTCACAATTAAATAGAGGAGCAGTTGAAGAAGTTGAGTTTGATCATAGTCATATTTCCGGTGGTCTAAGTAAGATTCAAACAGCAGATAACGTGTTTGGTATTTTTACCAGCCGAGCCATGCGAGAACGTGGCAGATATCAAATACAATTGATGAAGACTCGTTCATCTAGTGGTGTAGGTCAAAAGGTTGATCTAGAGTTCAATCTAGAAACATTAAAGATCAGCGATCTTCCAGAAGATGAACAAGAAAGCCACAACGGCGCAAGTCGAGGATCAAGCAGTATTATAGATACAATTAAGCGTAAAACTGAAATACAACGTGAAGATCCAAGAGAAGGATCTACGGCACCAAAAGTTAGAGCACAAGTTGAAAGTACAAAATTGCGCGAGATTTTAAACAGTATGAATACAGATGAAGAATGATAGATTAGAATTGTACAACTGGCGATTTAAGGCTGAGCCAGATACAATAGAAATTGATTGGCCCAAAGTACATAAAAAAGTAGGCACTGATTTGATTAATTGGATCGTTAGACAGCCTAAAGATAAATGCCAGTTAGTGGTGGATAAAGTTGATCAGGAATACAAGCTAATAGCGGAATTCTATGACGAACACACATTGTTAAATTATCATTTGATGTGGGCTAAATAATGAATGCGTCTAAGAGAATTAAACGAAGATCACGACTTCATTACAGTAAATCGACAATTGAATCCCAAACTTTGGGAAGACAGTCGTCTCAAACTAGAAGTCAAACAAAAACTGATAGAAATCGCAAGAGCGTTTGAAGATTTTGTTGGTATTGAATTAGATGTAGAAGATTATACCATAACTGGTTCAAATGCTAATTTTACGTGGACAGAATACAGTGATTTGGACCTACATCTTATTATTCCCGGTACGCCCACCGACGAACAGAGAGAACTATTCAATGCTAAGAAAGCTCTTTGGAGTGAGCAGCACGATATTTCGATCAAAGGACTTCCGGTAGAATGTTATGTACAAGGCTCCGACGAACCTCATCACAGCACCGGAGTATATAGTCTAGTAAATGATTCCTGGTTGGTCGAACCTAGAAAAATCAAACCAGAAGTAGATGATGCAGCAGTCGAAGCCAAGAAAGATGCCATACTGGCTTCTATCGAACATGCTCTTCTCAGCAAAGATCTTGAGAAATTACGTACAGTAAAAGATAAAATCACACAGATGCGTAAAGCGGGATTGGCTCGAGCAGGTGAATGGTCAGTAGAAAATCTAGTATTCAAAATTCTACGTAATCTAGGGCTTATTGATCAGATCACGGATAAAATCCGTGAACTAGAAGATCAAGAACTCAGTCTAGAACAACAATCAAATATTCTTAACTAAATATCCCTGCGTGTGAGGTGATCTGAGCTGGACCTAAATCAATTTCAGAAACGCACTTGATTCAAGTGTTTTTCTGTCTACTTTAAAGGAGATTTAGATGCAAGCCAGAACAAAGAAAGAACAGGCAGCAGCCCCTGAAACAAAATCCGAAATGGATATGATCAAAGAGCTGCAAGACGAACTACGCTTTTTACGTGAACAGCGTACGGCTAAATCAGCCGATCCTGAACAGATTCAAAAGCAACAAGAATTGATTGCCAAGAATACCAGACGTGCCTGGGACAGCGAAGCATTAGTTCAATTCAATGTAGCACAAGTGCAAGTAGCTCGTTCAATCGTAGAAGAAAACGTCACTGATGCTATGCAGAGTTATACTATCAATGCAGGTGGTAATCGTGAGTTGATTATGCGCACTACCGATGATGTTTATCGTAATCGTATGATGATGTTGACTCAACTACAACCTTCTACACCAATGCAGGCGTTGTTTCAAGATTCGATTATTACTAAAACTAAATTAGATTATCTACATCATCGAAATCATGTTAATCAAGAAATGGTGGCAATCATTCAGGAGATGGCTGCTGCTATACGTTCTATTGGAGATGTATCAGAACGCTTTTACGAACTCAATGATCACATGTTAGAACATTGCGATGAAGTATCGGATGAAAATGCTCGTTGGTTCGATGGTGAGCTAGCAGATATGATGAACTCAGCCACACAAGATGGAAACAGTCTGCGTGTAGAATTATCGGAAACTGAAACCGATATCTTACTCAAAGCCGCAGAGCTCAATAAGTTAGAGATTCGAGCTTTGGCAGGATTGGCAGATAGTCTAGGTGAGCATTTACAAGAATGTCAAGAACACGGTAACGAGCTTCGTGACGAAGTTATCAACTTGCGTGAAAAGGTCGATGGTACGCAGAAACGTATCGCTAATCGTATCGCTCCGTCAAAATGATATTTCCAGATAAACCTAGACCACCCTGGCAGTATGCACAGCCAAAGATCGTAAATGTCCGCAAGGCAGTAGAATCTATCAAAGAAAAAACTAAGAAAGAATCTAAACCCTTGAGCTATTATCGCGATTACTTTGAGTTTGCAGCGATCTGCATAGGATTCTATTTCTGGGTCCAATATTGGATACAGTTTCAATAATCTTTGATGATATTACTATAGATCTAGTGCTGGCCTATCGACGCTGGAGCAGGATACGGCGTATTAGAAACGCACTTAGATCTATACGAAATCAATATCCTCAGATAAAATTTACTCAGCACAGACAAGGACAGATCATTACTGTTGAGTTTGTGTCAGAATTAGATCTGTTTCAGTTTGCGTTGGTATGGAGAGCTAATCTTCCTGCATGGCGCAGGAAGAGGTAGTCAGTCGTTTTTATTCCCAAACAATTGCAGTAGGCTCAGGAAGATGTTGATAAAATTCAAGTAAAGACTTAAGGCACCCATGATTTCCATCTTGCCATCATTTTCATAGCTGACCATTTCACGTATTCGCTGTGTATCATAAGCGGTCAAACCTAGAAAAATAATGATAGCCAATGTACTGATCACCATTTGCATCACAGTTGATCCAATAAAGATATTCACTATGCTGGCAATTACTATGGCGATCAATCCTACAAATAAGAATTTACCAAAACTATCTAAACTTCGTTTGGTAAAATATCCATAAAAACTCATGACGCCAAACAATACAGCAGCACCCATGAATGCGCTAAAAATGCTACCGAGGGTGTAAACGATAAAGATAGTAGCGAAGCTGAGACCCATTAGGGCCGCGAATCCGTGCAGTAAGATCTGTAATGTGGATTTGCTCATCTTTTCATAGGCAAGACTGATACCCAGTACAGCAACCAACGGTGCGAAAATCACTACCCATTTTAACGCTGTGCCAAACAATAAAGCCATTAATGCAGGACTGGAACTGACCAGAGCACTGACTATCATGGACGTTAAAACAGCCAGACCCATCTGTGCATAAACGCGACCCATAGCATCATTGATTTGCGTAGCAGAACGAATTACATATTGGTCTAACGTAGTATCGAACATATTTGAACTCCTTTAAGTTGTAAACAATTATATTTTACAGTATAATATTTATTTGGTCAACCTATACATTTTATTAAAATAGGTTTTTTTGGTTGGTATATAAATACGCATATAATTAAGGAAATAACATGTTGCATGTAATTAAAGATCTTTCGGATAATCTTTTAAATCTAATCAAAGACGATCCAGTTCGTCCAGAAATTCCCGTTGAACAGCGAGTGAATTCGAACAGCAGGATCTTTGTGCTGAAAGGTGATAACGATGAACCTTTGGCAGTTACGTGTGTGAAGTTTCTTGAACGTATTCCTCACAGCGTGGATGAATTGGCCGAGGTAGCAGTGCATACTAATACAGCAGTATTTTACAGCATTTGGAGTTATGCCAATGGAGCAGGCCGTCAATTGATACAAGCGGCACAACAACACATCCGAGATACCAATCCTGATGTAGAAACTTATGTAACTCTAAGTCCTAAAACAGAAATGGCTAGAAAATTCCATCTGAAAAACGGAGCTGAGGTATTCAGAGAAAACGAAACTTCTGTGAATTATCTGTACAAATAATCAAGCAGTGTAGTTTTTAATCACAGGAACCCAAAGATCAGTGCCACGAGTGGTCATATTGTTGGCCAGTCGTTGTGCCATGAGCTGGCATTCCGTGATCTGATGTGGCTGGTATCGAATACCTTTGAGATCTTGGTGTTTTACAGTTTGTCCAGTTTTAGTGTTGCGAGCAGCGGGTAAGATATATTGTGCCATATTGTTATTTATCCTGTTCTTGATCTTCAAATAGTGTGCGTATGATCCTAGAATTTTCTGGATATTTCATCAGCCAAATATCTGCGTACATGGCATTGTTAAAAAGCAGCCACCAATCTACAGGTATACCAGCGTTGTAATTATCTGTGTGCGCCCAAGATCTAGGCCAATAGCTGACGAACTGGCGCCAACTGATCAACAACTGTTCCTGCTGTCGTTGGAATTGTTCTAAGTAAACTATCAGCACATAAGTATTTACATGTTAACCGTGAAATTTTGGACTGTGGAAAGATCTTACACAGCTCAGATCACAGGACCTCAAGGCACTATCGAAATACATGATCTTATATGGATCGATGATCGACAGGACATACTTGAGATCTACTACTGGGAATCTTGGGCGGTTCTGCAGGGAGCTTATCACTGCTGCTTATCTATTCCTGGTAAAGTGCTGCTGATAAAACAATAGCCAGGGCGACAAATGCGCTAGAAACATCACAGCCCACATCAAGGTCATTTCATAGGGCCATACTGCACAGACTGTGCTGGGAGTAAACAGACTATATAATAGTCCTGCTAGAAAGGCCGGAGCAGGAGCCAATGTTAGGAATTGATAAAGATATCTCATAGCTTAGTTATTTACAAAAATCATTAAATATCTATAAGCCATAAATCAAAGGACTGATAATCAAGGCCAGGAGCGAAAATATGAAGACTGTAAACAGCTAGTCTCAGCGATCCAAGAATAACAACACGAGAGCGACATGGATCCAGTAACGCTGTTCGCGCTGGCCAACGGCGCGGTTAAACTAGTCAAAGAAGGCTGTAAACTCTATAAAGATATCAAAGGAGCAGCCGGGGACGTCAAGGATGTACTCAAAGACCTTGACGATCAGTTCCATGTTAGGTTCAAAAATCGCGAACCCACTGTTCAAGAACGCAATCAATACATACAAGAAAAAAATCGAATCATCGATCTCAACAAACGAGATGGTGAAACTGTAAACATCTATCAAGACATAGGTAATCACTTAGGTACCTACTTCGACAACTACTACAAGTGCAAGGCAGTGTTCGACGAAGAAGAACGCAGATCCAAGACTGAAGTCTATACCGGAGAAGAAAGCCTAGGACGCAGAGCACTGCAACGAGTATTGATGCGCAAACAGCTGGATCAAATGGGCACAGAACTTCGGGAAATCATGGTCTATCAAAGCCCGCCAGAACTGGGCGCACTGTGGACAGAAGTTGAAGAAATGATGCAGCGTGTGGGCAAAGAACAAGCGGGCGCGATCAGGATACAGATGCAGCGCAATGAAGTATTAAGCAAACAACGAGCTCGAAGGAAAAAACGCATACAGTATAAGATACTGTGCTGGAGCTTGAGCATTACCGCGATCTTATACCTAGTGTGGTTGATATGGGCCACAGTGGAAATACGCAAAGAGCGCCATCCGGAGTTGGGAGTCTGTGTGCTGCCCAAAGGCTCATGGCTGTATGATAGATACAACAATCTAATATGGGTAGACTGCGATCCTAGATCATCTCAGCGATGATTTAAACACGGCAGAGCCGCGCAAAATTTTTTTAGAGCGCAGCGAACAGCGGTAGCGCAAGATCGGTAAGAATGGCCAAAATCCCCTGATAACTCCCGAAGTCTTATGACCCGGGAGTAAATACTGTGCAGAAGGAGGCAACTGTATGAATCTACACAGTACACAGTACAAGCGTGTGAAACAGATGTGCACCTTAGAGAATCCCCCTAATCACTGATTGACAGATTCTCTGCAAAATGAACCATAAACGACTAGATCGTACCAGCCTCAATAAATTGGGGCTTTTTTATCTGTGCGCGATCTTCACAGTGATATCGGATAATTCGTTGGTGCGGGGTATAGAGAAGAGCCGTAGTTCTGGCCAGCGCAGCAATAGCCAACAATGATACTGATGATCCACTGATATATCCATGTAGTATGTGCCTTGATATGTGTGGCCGCCTAGACGGAGAACTTCTGCACTTAATCGCGATAGATCTATAAGGCTGTGTTGATAGGCACGGTATCGTAATAGCATAGACTATTTAACAGCAGACAAAATGGGTCTGCAGGCCTAAAAACCAGCTGCGCAAAAAATTTGGGTGGAGTACTTTTCATTTCAGGGTGGTGAATTTTGACCCCTACCTCTTTAAAACTACTGTACGCATATACAGCTATATACCGGCCACCACACCACCTCCTGATGGTTCACCGACCGACCATCAACACCTCGGTGTCTGATGAGGCTCACAACTTCTCAGGTGTCCACAGCAGACACGATTGGCCGCGCCTTCCCAAGCAGGGATCTGATCTATCAAGGCACGACCTGAGCCAGCCTTGGGATCCCAGGGTGCGTCCCTAGGATCATGCAGCAGCGAACAGCCCTGTAGGCTAATAACTGCTAATAATATCGCGAGCTTGCTCACAGTCTGCCTCCGTGTTGATCTGTTTATCCAAATACTCTATGCTCAGCAGCATGATCATAGCTGTGCATATATCTCTCTGCTGTGGGTTGGGCAGGCTGTCCCTGAACGCCCAGCATTGTTCTACTGTGTCTAGATTCCACAGCACTTCCAGCAGGGCTTTCTGGAATGGGCTGCGGACCTGTATGGTTAGTTCGTCCATGACTCAGTCTAACCTCGATCCTGCGTAGGCTTCAAAGCCATACCGCTTGAACACCTGGGCCGCAGCCTCAGCACCTGCTTCTAAGGTATCCACGTTCTGGCACCCGTAGCCCGCAGGATTCCAAATCTGGAACGCCTTGGTGTAGTCCTGACGCACACCAGCGGCTTTCAGCATCTTGCCTACCTTGGTGTTGCCTTTGACACCGTAGATGTTGGTCCAGGCAAAGCCACAGGCGTACTGGTCCTTGCCACCCAGCCGCTCCTTGAAGAACTTGTCTGCGGCCTGGAAAGCCTCAGTCTTAGCTTCTTGGACGATTGCATTGATTTGGTCTTGAGTGTAGTTCATTTTCGCTCCTTAGTCGTAGTATGCACCATTGCGAATGCCTAATGTGCCCACATACATCAAAGCCAAGCCCATGGCTGCGACTGCCACTGCGCTCAACAGCTCTGTGTCTGTGATAGAGTTTTCAACTCCGCCCACGGCACCAAATGTCAGCAGCAGACCAAAGAAGAACATGAACACGGATGATTTAGTAGTCATATTACACTCCTGCGATAGTGGTCAGTACACCGGCTGTGATCAACATGGTAGCTTGGATTAGACCAGTGATCCATGCTACATATGCCACTGTGGCCATTCCTATGAGTTTAAACATTTCGCTCTCCTAAGTTGTTGTTTCAGTGTTTACAGTATACGATCTTTTGGGATCTTTGTCAACCGATTTATGCCGCTGAGAACATGGCGCGGAACTGGCTCATCACTGCATAGAAACTACGCAGTTCTGAGATGGTGAATTCTTGGGTGTTGTTCTCGATATAGAACAGGGTTTCCAGGATGGGCATTTGGCCCAGGCGTTCTTGTATTCCTGCTATTACTTTGAGATCATTGTTGATCATTTTGCGCTCCGTTTAGTTAGTGTTTACAGTATACGATCTTTTGGCCCGGCTGTCAACCAAAATGACGGATCAACCCGCCGGTGCATAGGGTTATTGCCACGATGTTGATCAGCATCTGCGGGTAGTTGCGGACACGCACGGTCCAGGCGAAATAGCTCAAGGCCCCCAGCAGTCCGAATGTGATGTTCCACGGAGTGAGTTCCGGAAAGAAGTTCATCACGGTGTACATCAGCAGCACGAACACCGTGCCCACCCATTGTATCATGTCATTTGCAGTCTTCATAGTCGTATTATACGATCTCTAGCCCAAAATGTCAACCAATTTATCCGTTGTTTTTTTGCAACAGATCTCCGCCCTGATCCCTTCGTACCACGATCCGAGAATCACTGAAGCGTTCCTGTAAGATCTGCTGTAGACCTTCGCTGTCCTGTCCCTGTGCTAGGAATTGGTCCGTATCCAATCGCCAAGCGAATAATTGGCCCTGATGTTGCTCGATGCGTATCTCGATCACTGGTTGGGGACCTGGCGCTGCGGGCTCCGGATCTCTGGGTTCGTCGGGCAATTCTATACCGTTCTTCTTGGCCAGCCGGCGCATGTCTACTTCGGAAATGCCCAGCTCTTGTAGGATGCGCTTGAAGGCGATCAGTTGCAGGAACTGATTGATCCGCCATCCTATGACGAATCCCAATACTAGGCTGAGAACGATATCTAACATCACATTACCCCATAGACTATGGGGGGACAGGCCCCCGGTTAAGTATGTATCTAATTATAACAGCATCAGCCCAATTTGTCAACCCCTTAGCAGCGGGGTCGGTAAGTACTTACTAACGTGCGTATTACTGTCAACCAAATTATTCTGCTTCGCCGTCTTCTTCCCAGCCCGTGTAGTCTGCGTTAACGCCTGCGCTGTTAACATCTGTGCTTTCAGCAATAGCGTCTGCTTGCTCCCAAGTATCTGCTTTTACTGTTAAGTAATATGTAACTGTTTGCGTAAAATAAAATGTAGTCATATTCGCTCCTATTTAAAAACACATTATAGCACAATGCTAGCCAAAATGCAAGCACTGTGCTAAAAACCCTTACGCTAAGTCAGCTATTACACGCACATATATACCACGTGCGTTCACCCTGTTAGCATAGCCCGCAGCAGCAAAAGCAGCCTTCATGCGTTTAGCCGCACGTTCGCTGTCCCCCACCATCCAGCACACACTGCGCCTCTGCGTGTTCTGCTTGCTAGTCTTCTCAGTCCAATTTGCGCTAAATCCCATAACAGCATTACCCACAGCACGTACTTGTTTAGTGTTTGCAAACATTGTGTCGCTCCTATTAACTAAAAACAAAGTATAGCACAGCCTGCCCAAAATGTCAACCTGCTGTGCTAAAAACCCTTATGCTGTCAGTGTTATTGCTTTGCGTATCTCGTCTGCTATGCCAAAAGCGTCGTAGCTAGCACGTCCCTCGTCCTGCATACCCCATTCGCTAGTATGCACATTGCCTGCTGTCTCTGCACTAAAGCCGCAGTCTATAAGTATGTCTCTAAGTTGTTCGTCAAAAGCATGTTCCCAATAAAACTGTCCCATCACTGCTGTAACGTCGTCTTCGCTGTGTATGTTGCGCAACAGCAGTACGCCCGTAGTCTGTGCAGTCTCGTCGTTTTGCAAGCCCTCCATGTCCCAAGCAACATACATGTCGCCGTCGCAATAGCTAGCCTCTTCGCCTTCGTCTGCATCGTTATCTGTGCTAGCATACATGCCTACCTCTAGCACTTTAACGCCTGCAACAGTCAAGCCTCTGTCGCTAACGTCTACGCTAAAGCTAATCCCGTCTTTTTCTACTTCGCAAAATTGTGCAATTTTTTGTGCATTAAACATATACGCTCCTAACAAGTTAAGTTAATTAAACAGCGTATGCATTATAACATACGCTGCCCAAAATGTCAAGTTAAATTGTAGTGTACTTTCTGTATTCCTTGCCACCTACGTTGCTGTACCACAGCCCGTTAGTTTTCTTGTAATAGCCCTGCTTGTACCAGTTTTTAATTTGTGTTGCGTGTTGCTGTCTCCCACGTTCTGCAATAGCGTCTTGCAGCGTCATCGCAATGCCTGCTGCGTCTACTGCTGCTTGCTGTGCTTGTTGTGCTGCGTGTTGTGCTAGTGTTAAGTTACGCATTATCGCTCCTTACAATTACTGTTTAAGTGTGTGTATAATAGCACATACTGTCCAAAATGTCAAGCACTATGCTAATAACCCTACAGTTTAGTCAACAAATACAATATTATTAGTGCGCAGTGTTTGTTGTGCATTTTGCAACGCTTTGTTAATTGTTAACTGTTTATAATCTGCGCTGTCTTGCAAATTACATAAGTCTCCTGTGCTGTAATTTGCTGTGCGCACATTTACTGTGTTGTTAAAACTTACTAGCATACGGATAGTGTTTAGCTTTTTGTTAATTACAAATTTAGCAAATGCTTTTTGTGCTAGTGCTGCTGCTTTGTAAGTGTTTTGCATGTTGCGCTCCTTTGTTTAAGTGTGTGTATAATAGCACACTTTGTCCAAAATGTCAACCAAAATGCCTAAAGACCCTACAGCCTGTAGGGTTATTCGAGATCAAAAAAAGCCCACTGTACATGCATACAGTGGGCCTAGGGCCGCTGACACCGGGAGCGAATCGGGTTTATTCAGCGACAGTTTCTGCCTTCACGACAGTCGTTTTACTTACCTTGGCCTTTGCGGCCACAGGGTTCTTCTTGGCCACGTAGTCGATGGCAGCTTGTACATCTGCGCGACCGTGGGCGAAGTCTGTGTCGATCATGTGCTGAGCGATCTCGCCTTTGGTCATTTCATGTGGCAGGTCCACCAACTCGATATTGGTGTGGCCGTTCTTGGCCAGGATCTTGATACGCATGGTATCGTTGGCAAAGCGGATCTTGGTCTTGCCTTCAAGGGTGGAAACACCAGCAACCGCAAATTTCTTTTCTGTAGCCATTTCTAAATCTCCAAAGTGTGTGTAAAAGTGATATACCGTTTATTGGTATGCTTTAAATGTAGCATCATTCGATGCTGTTGTCAACCATCCGTTCGTCCAATCTAGACACTCGAATGGTCAATGCTTGCTTCTCGCCTACAGCAGAGATGAATTCATCATCGTAGATCAGATCCTGCATGGCGAGATCTATCAGTTGTTCAACCCGATCATGATCTGTGTCTCCGGCGTCAGCGCAGATAACTTCGAATCGGAAATTAAAGGTTTTCTTCATTTTCCCAAAACTCCTTTTTCAATTGAAACATAACCAGTGCTTGATCTCTAAGATAGATAGCACTCTTATCCGAATCCCAAGCCCACTGAGGTTGGACACCATCGAATAGCTCTGGTCGGGCCAGGAATTGTTCGGCACTGGGACCAAATTGGCTCCACAGCCAGTTGCGAACAGAAATCCACTGCTGGACTCTGTTCTGCCTTGGACCACCTAGGAACTCGATTCGGTGTGTAAACACACCGTAGCCGTTATAGTTCCTGGTCAGTTTAACTATCCTCACAGGGTTTTCAATTCGGCACGCTTCTCAGCGCCGTCCTTGATCCATTCTGTGAGCTCTTCCGTTTCTTCGTTGTCTGCTTCGTAGTCAGCCATCGACTCAGAGATACCAAACATATCGTCCAGTTCATCACCGATCGAGGCCCGCACGGTCTTAGAAGTCTCTCCGCCCAACTCATACATATCGTCGTAGCCATCTTCGAACTTGCCTACGAATGCCATACCTGGTTCATAGTAATAAAGTGTGACTTCCAAACCCTGTTCAACCAACTCTTCAACTACTCCCATAGGAGGAGCCCAGGCGCTCTCAAACGGAGCAGAGAACCCTAGACCGTCTTCATCAACTTCGATACTGTACTCATCACCCACATCCCATTTGGTTCCCCAACGGTTGGTGCAGAAGTCATACCAACTTTGATAGCCAGTTGCGGCCACGGCCTCAGCACGGACGCGATCTGCTTCTGCCTGCTTGCTATCATCGCCGTAGTTAGTGGTAGTTTCTGGATTCTTTAGAATCTCTGGCACTGGAATAACTGCATCGCAGAACTCACCACGCTTGAATGCGTCTGAGAGTCGCTGGATCTCTGCAGAGTTTGTGCCACGCACAGTAATATGATTTGAACACCAATTAGGCATAATTCGCTCCTTTTCTATCAGTATGTGTATATTATACGATCATTTGCTCAATGTGTCAACCAATTTCTGATTCTGCAGATCCTGATAGTTGCGTGTGATCCGAGCATCTACACTGCCGATGAGGTTGGATTCGATTTCTGTGGCATTTTTGCCACAGATCTGTTCAATGGTCCTAAGAACCTTGCGTTCGGTCATAGGAGTCATCTCTATATTCTCCAGAGCATCAACAGCCCGACGAATGTATTCAAACTCTTGTGGGGCCATCGCATCACTCCTGCCGGATCGAAGATACGCTGGATATCGCTGTCTTTGATCTGTTTAGCCAACAGTTCGTTCTTCTGCTTCTGTGCTGAGCGTAGCAGTCGCTCACGGATTTCTGCACGACGCTTCTTAGGCAGTTCTGCTATGACATCTCCCAGCAGCATAGAGTAGACACCGCAGGCATAGGCATAGGAACCATTGTGATTCTCACGAGCTGACTTCTCTAGCTCATTGATAGCATCCCGGGTCTCCCGGCACTCCTCTAGGTATTCGTTAAACTTCTCTTGTGCTGATTTAGGCATATTCGCTCCTTGTTTTTCAGTATCTGTATATTATACTACCATTCTGCCAAAGTGTCAATCACCCGAATCAATCTGATATCGATCTCCACACTCTGAGCAGGTGTATTCTGTAAGACAGCGTCCTACAGTCTTACTGGTATATTTGTGTGTACAAGGTACTCCATCTTTGTTCAAACGCACCTCACCTGTAGGGCGACCGAACATATACTGACCACCACAATTGGTGCAGTCAAAGGTGTCAGTGGCTGCATCGTAGCCAGCGATAAAGGTCTTATACTTCTCCATGCTCTCGGGCACAGGTACTCGACCGCTACCGTTGCAAACTGGACAACATCCTTTTTCCATCTTTCGCTCCTTACTATTCACTATACCTATAGTATAGCACCTCTAGCCCAAACTGTCAACCAAAATCTATAATAACCCTACACTTAGGCCGGGTATACAGAAAACGCAACAGCATCCCTCTTACGGGTGAAGCTAGGATCGATCTGATCAATCCTCGGGCCCCTGTACACGATCCTGCCCCTGTATCCTAGCTTACGCAGCAGTGATTTAGTCCTATCAAGTTGCTGTATAGGGATCTGCTTGAATGTAGAACTCTCACCTCGAGGGCTGACATACTGTCCCAAGAACTGTTTGTCCTCGTTGGCCAAACAAAAGAAACTAAACTGATCCATAGTCTTTAACCATACGGTACAAAGGGTCTAATTCTTCAATGTTCTCAAGTTCGTAATCATCGGATAACCAATCAACCCATTCCTCACGAACTGGGTTTTCATCCCGGACCAGATCACGTGCTTCCTCTTCGGATTCTGCCACAACCTCAAAGGTCTCAGCCACGATGCAGTTGCGCCAGAAGGTAAATTTCTTAGGCACTATTCGTCCCCGTAGTAGCCGTAGTCCTCATCAGTACCGTAGCCGGCACTGGCCATGGCACTGTCAAAGTCCCCGTCCATATCACCAGGATCGCAGTCCGGGTCCCCTTCTAACACACGCTGAACCTCTTCAGGGGTCACGTCCAGCGCATGGCTGATAACTAGGATGGTCTCAGCATCCTCGCCGAAGTCATCGCCCATGTCGTGGGCCATGCTCATAATGTCTTGCTCTAGTCTGTTGAAGTATCCCATTTATCGCTCCTTATCATTTACTATACCTATAGTATAGCACCTCTAGCCCAATCTGTCAACCACTTTGGATGTGGCTTTTATGCCACAGATTCCACGTGCTTACATTTGCCTCGGAATGTGAAGCCCGGGCAGGTGCAGGTCTTGTCCAGGACATTTACCCAGTACGAGTTGCCCTTAGATCCTTGGACTTCTAGAACCATTGGCTTTTCATCCTTGCATTCTGTGATGCATTCGAAGGGGTTGGGTTCGAGTTTTTCGAACTTACGGCCACGGCGGTCGATCTTGAGTTTGCCTGAGCCACGGATGATTTCACCTGTGCCCCAAGGCCTGTAGGCAACCACTCGATCGCCGTCGAGCAGGTAGTCGTGGTTGGGTTGCCGGTAGTCAACGCCCGTCCAAACAGTGATTTCACGCACAGCCTCCATTAGCGCCAATCCTTCTTGTCCCCAAACCGCTCATTGTATTCATAGCCTGCGGCATACTCGCGGACTTCTTCTGGAGTTAGGTTATCCACACGCGGACCCGAATCCCCACCTACTCCACCATAGTGCGGATCACTGCCACGACCGTAGTAAGAATCTGCCGAGCCGCGATCAAACAGGCACCCGTGCCGCTTGCGATCAAACTGCCAGCCACGCAGGGCTCGGACGATCTGCTCTTGCTCTGTTTCGGTTTTTAGTTTAATATACATCTTCGCTCCTTAACAATTAGTCTATAGTATAGCACCGATCGCCCAAATTGTCAAGCGATTCGATATAATAACCCTGTGCTGGTCTGGGTCTTTGTTACTCCCTGCTCTGCCCAGTAGGCTTCCATTTCCCGCAGTTGTTTGAGATTTTTTACAACGGGTTTGTCAATCTTGATTGACACTCGCTTGACGTTATAGGCTTCGTAGATCTTGCCCGCATAGAGCTCTCCCAGAGCAACCATCATACGGTCCACCTGCAGTTGCACAGAGGCACTCCAACGGCTCTTGTTGGCGATGCTCTTCATGCGAGCATCCTGCGCTGCCCACCATGCGCAGGGGGCTTTAAGAGTTGTTTTTTGATCAGTAATCATACTTCGCTCCGTTTCGTTCACTGTACCCATAGTATAGCACCAAGGAATCAAAATGTCAACCGAAACGTTTAAAGACCCTATGATCTTCTAGGGTATTGTAGATGCTCAGCTTCTTTGCGTAGTCGTCCTGCTTTTTTGTAAAGCTCGTCAGCATTCCTACGAAGTTCAGCTGCTCTGGCATCTGTGAGATCAGAGCCCCCAAATTCTCTGAAGACATAGTATTCAACCAACCTGTTCTTGATCATCGTAGGAAGGTCCATACCGACATCTTCTGGACAAATAAAACGGACAGGGCATTTACCCCATCCGCCGTATTCTAAGAACTCTGCGTAATAACGTCTGTGATCTTTGTTAGTAGGATCAAATGCCACTAACGGTCTGCAAAGGTATTCAAGTTTGCTCATTCTAGCTATTTACCGTCCCATACGGATCACAGTCTATGATGTAGCAATCTTCGGGTTTTTCTTTAGGAAATGCTTTGTCCCATTCTGCAGGATCGATATAATCCTCATCTACGCAGTTGCCATCATCGTCGTAGGTAGGATCTTCATTGATACGATGAAAAGTCATTTTACACTCTCTTTCATAATAGTCTGTGTTTTACCAACAGCCTTATCTACGGCACTGGCTACTCCAGTGATGCCCACTGTAGCCACGAACATACCTGCGATGAACGCTAGTAGGATCTTCATAGTTGCTCCTCAAAGGATTCGGGTTTCGGGTCATTGCGAGTTTTCCAACGATACCACAGAGCCTGCGGAATGCCCAGACGCCAGGCCCACATAAAATCCATTACTACAAGTCCTACAACGAATGCGATTAACAGTTCCATCTTACCGCTCCTTTCTTACTATACCTATAGTATAGCACCAATCTATCTAGTTGTCAATACCTATCTACACGCACACACGTAGCAGCGGGGCCTGTGGCTAAAATGCCACATCCGCCGGCACTCGCCAATCTGTATGTGGAGGTAAGTCATAGTCCATAGGGTCGTTGGGGAACCTAGGTGTAGTAGGGCTCACGCTGCCTCCTTCTCGTAGATCACAGTCTGACCAAACGGAGCATTGGCCTGTTGGTTGCCTTTGACTATGAAGATCGTGTCGCAGAAGTCCTCTGGACCCCAACTACCGCAAGGGTATCCATCAGTGAACATGATGAACTTCTTGGGTTGAATACCATTCTCTTCCATAAAGGTCCAGTTCACTTCAAAGTCTGTACCGCCTCCACCTTGAGGCTCATACTCTACCAGCTCATGAGCTTCGTCATGTGTGATCTGTTTCCAGTTGTAGATCTCTGTGTCAAAGCACCACAGGTTGATCTTGAAGTCCTCATACTGGTCCATGATGCCCTTGATCTCACTTAAGAATGTAGTGGCATCTTCGTCGCCGATAGAACCACTCATATCTATGGCAATGGCCACGTCGATGGTGGTGGCTTCTTTCATGCCCGGTAGTATGGCACCCGAGTGCATACTCTTACGATTCACGCGAGTAAAGGAGTAGTCATTGCGAACGATACTTTGGATCTCTTGCTGAACCAATTGGCGCCAATCCATCTTAGGCTCAGTCAAGTTCTTGATCATACGCATGATACCTGCAGGAGTCTTACCTGCACCAGCGGCCGCGGCACTCTGGATCATTGCTTCTTTGATCTCTTGGCGCAGTTTCTCTGCTTCTTCTTTAGAAAGGCTAGGCTTACCCTTACCGTCCTTGGTCTTATCTTCATCGGCACCGGCTCCTTCCTGCTCTTTGATGTGTTCATCAAGCAGATCGCCTAATTGCTTCAACAATTCAGGCATAGAGATCTTTTCTGCTTTTTCATAAAGCTCATCGTAGATCTCTTCCCAAGCCTTGCCACGATATTTGGCATCATAGCAGATCTTAACCTCGGTGATCTTATCACCGATTCGTTCATCAATAAGGATCTGGTTGACAGCATAGTCCTGTGCGATGTTGCTGAGCATACGATCACGCGATCCTACACGGCCAAAGTGATCAAACACGCAGTGGAGGATTTCATGTGCGAACAGGAACTCTAGTTTCTTAACCGAGAGCTTCTCGATGAATTTGGTGTTATACATGAAGTCGCGACCATTAGTGGCCGCAGTAGGGCACCAGTCCGATGCATCAATCAAACGCATACGGGTAGCCATGTTGCCAAAGAAAGGCGCCTTTAGTAGCAGTCCTACTCGTGCAGTGGTTAGTTTTTCGATAATGGGATCATTCATGTTCGCTCTCCTAACTGTATGTATCTATTATAGCACCTTCTAGCATTCTTGTCAACCAAAAAGATAGGTGGGCTAGAGCCCTGGGTGAGCTCTAGCCCGGCCATGGGCGAGGTCTTAGTTCTCCATGGCACTCAAAACATACTTACCGAACTTCTTGTGGAACTCATCGAAGGATTCCATCTTAGTAGCGTCCAAAGGCAAGTCATAGTTAGTGAGCGCAGTCTTAGCCCCCATGACTACCAGTTCTGTAGGGAAGTTATCCATCATATAACGGAAGAAGCGATCCGCCATATCATCCCAACCCTTGGTCTTCTTGTCTGCACGATCTTTGAGTTCATAGCAGAGCGAAACGGTCAAGGAATACATGGCACTGACTTCTTTGATCTGCAGATCCTTGACCTTACCATCAAGAATGTCCTCTGCCTTGGGCAGTTTGCCTGCGATCTTACGGTGAGCCATGAACTTGTTGGCAAGTCCATCGCCAACGGCACCCGCGATCAGCGTCGCCAATGTATCAGTATCGACATCATCGTCCTGCAGGAGATCGCTGACGAACACCCACGAACGAGGAGTTGCGAAACTCTTGCTAGGGCTCTTAGGATCGAAGTCATACAGGTCCTGCTTGGCGAAACCCACATAACCAACCACGTCAGGGTGGACTTTGTTAAGGGTAGCCCAGTCCTGGAAGTCATCGAAGTCTACCTTCATCTCCAAGTGGACGAAGCGGTTAGCCAGCGGAGCAGGCATACGGTAAGTAACACCGCGATCGCCTTCGCGGTTGCCAGCGGCAACAATGTCTACACCTTTAGGTAGAACATAGGTACCAACTCGACGGTTAAGGATCAGTTGGTAGGCAGCGGCCTGTACCGCAGGAGGAGCGGAGTTCAACTCGTCCAAGAAAATCACTGCGGTGGACTCTGAGTCCGTAGGAAGCTCTGAAGGAGGAGCCCAAACCATCTTGCCTTGATCTGCATTGTAATAAGGGATGCCCTTGATGTCAGTGGGTTCCCACAGGGCTAGGCGGACGTCAATGACTTCACGACCTAACTCGTTGCCAATCTGCTTGACCACATCGGATTTGCCGATGCCCGGAGGGCCCCACAAGAAAGTAGGACGGCGAACTTTGATCGCCTTACGGATCGCTTTTTTGGCACCCTTAGGGCCTACTTGGCGGACAGAAACATCAGTTTGCTTTGACATAAGACCTCGCTAAAAAATTAAACTACAAACAAAATTGCTTTCCCAGTTTCAATAGTATAGCACCTTTCGGCGCAGTTGTCAACCGATGATTTTCACATAATTGAGCTGTGTTGTTTTATCGCCACGGACAGCCTTGATCTTGCCCTTGATGCGTAGCTCCCCACGTAGCTCCTGGGAGAACCAGAAGTCCACGAAAGCTTCTCCCATACGGCCCTGGATGCGGTACTTCATGTAGTTCTGATTGGACCAGCAGTTGATCACAGTGAATTCACCCACTACGGTTTCGCCCACGTTGCCCACCAGTTGCTCGGAGTTGTAGATATCCCGCTTGATCTCTTGACGCTGTAGATCGCGGCGGGCCACAGAGGGCAGGCATGATATCACAGCGAAGTCATAGAGATCGCGCCCTGTGAACTCTTGCTTTTGTGCTAACTTAAGGGCCTGGCGCTCGAAGTCATTGAGCTTGCCCGCTAGCTCTCGCATGATGAAGGTGTTGAAATACCCGCGAACCCGGCGGCCCTCCTCCACATCTTTCTCTGTGGTAGGATTGGATCCCTCACGCAGCCATCGCTTGACCATGAGCTTGTTGGCTTCTTTGGTTTTCACCATGTCGCCATTCTGCTCTTCCCATTTGTCCTCTTTGAGGTATTCGCCGTTGATACGATCAGCGGCTACCGCAAGGGCCCAAACTTGGTCTGCTGTAAACTGCATGGGTTCGCTCCTCTTTGCTATTTAACAGTCTCTATTGTACGATCTTTTGGGCAGGATGTCAACCATTATTTCTGTTGCTTTTTTGCAACGGTTTGGGAGTGCCGGTCAAGAGAAAAGGGTGTTGCGTTTCCACAACACCCCCCAAAGGCCGCCCCGGGAGCGAATCGGATTGGTCTTTGAAACTGGTCTTTAGATAGTCTCTAAAGTAAGACCAGCTGCCTTGGCACGATAGCCTAGAGCAACGATTTCACGGCTTGGTTGGCCCATCACGTACTCAGTGACAGTCACACCGTTGTTAGCGGTACGGCTGTTGGCGTAGACAGCATAGCCATTGTGGCGGATGCGGCTTACTTCAGCTGAGAGGTTCTTGATGCCCATTTTCTTAGCTTGGGCAGGAGTCAGCCTGGCACCATTGTACAGTGCGTTAAAGACCTTAAAAGTCTTGGATTCGGGGTTAAAACGTTTCATTGTTGTTTCCTCTAAAGTTAGTTATAGCTGATTACTTTTTATTCAGCGTTCAATTATATTAGCATATCGTTTGAATAAATGCAACACTAATTTTACCGTTTTACAGATACATTCGCCCGAAGGAATGTGCCCAAGATGATCACAGCAGCCCAGGTCCAGATAGTGAACTCTATGGCCAGCGTAGGAAACAGTGTATTCAGAGCCCAAATCACCAACCATGGACCGATAGCCAGCAAGAACACTATCAGTACCACAGCTATTACGATTTTGATTAGACTATTCATAAGATTCTGCCTCATCTAGTTCTTGCTGCCGCTTCAGCTGTTCGATCTCAGCATCAATGGCCTTTTCTCTTTTCTTTCCAGCGATAGCTGTGCCTCTTTTGTAGACCAGCCAGTAATGATCACCACAGTAGCTCTTGCCCGAGATCACCGGAGCCCCACAGTAGTGCATAGGACCCTTGCGGGGGTCCTGCTCCGGCCCAACCCACTGGCACTCAAGGATCGGCAGGTCAACCATTAGCCTTGTCCCTTCATGATAGTTACACGAGCCATATTCTGCCAGTTAGTGGGGAAGCTCTTGCGCAGGTCTGCACACTTCAAAACAGTACGCAGGCTCAGCTCACGCAATGTTGCACGATGCTCTTCGATGAACGACACGACCTCATCTTTGGCGATGTCTTCAAGCTCGTATGAGTCCAACATACCGTCCTTGACGATCTGACGGATACGGAGCACCTTCTCGCGATCTGTGTCCATCTTGAGATCGATATAATGGCAACGGCTCTCAAGAGCTGCCAAATGGTCCTGCAGTTTCTTAGAGCGTACATTCTCGAACTTCAAGTTCGTGATAAAGATAGCACCACCCTTGAACTCAAACCGGTCAGGGATACCCTCGCTTCTAAGGATGCGGCTGTCAGTGTTCCACGAGATAGTACGCTTCTTGGAACTGTCCAAAGCGGCCTTCAAGATGTTCAGTGCGATGTCGTCCAAAAGGATACTGTCGCAGTCATCAAACACAAGGATGTTCTTGGCGTCCGAAAACTTGTAGAGCTTGCTATATAAACCAATGGCACTCATAGCACCCTTGACGATCTCGTACTTGGGCTTGCGCTGACCCATCATGTCAAACAGGTCGTCCTTGGCCAGTACTTCTTCGACACCAAAGCTCTTGCCCACACCCGGGGGGCCTGTGACGATCATAGCACGAACATCACCCTGTTTGACTGCTTTGGTCATCTCTTTGAGTATGTCAAAGCGCATACGAGTACGCTCGATGATCTGTTCATCAGTTTCGTGAGCTACAGCCTCATCACTGATCTTGACCGTAGTGAAGTCAGTGACTTCTGCGGCGTTTTTGGATTTGCTCTTAAGAGCAGTCAGCATAGAAACTCCTGCAGGGATAGGCTTAGCAGAGCCCGCAACATTGTAGGCACCCTGGCGGCAACGGACACGGATTGAGCGATCAGGGAAGCCTGGCTGTCCGCCACCTTCCACAGTGACATAGCCTTCGCCACTCTTGGAGACTTTGTAGTCTTCTACTAGTTTGAAAGTGAGCCCACCGACGTTAGTGGGTTGGCCCTTGATGTTGTACCAGCCTTCAGTAAAAGTGATGTACATTTGCTTCGCTCCTAAGTTATCTAACATAGCCTCTAGTATATTACCATTTGGGGCTGTTGTCAACCCCAAACAGTAATAACCCTACGGGTCGTAGGGTTAAGCGTCCTCTGCTAGTAGTGCTTCGATGCAGTTTTGGGCCAGGGCATCTGCGAGGGGAACCAGTCCCCCTTTGATCAACGCGGGCACATGATACACGGCACCCACGTACCAAACCCCCTCCTGCATGACATAGTAATACTCGCAGCCACAGCCCCGGACCTGCTCTAGGAACTCTTCGAATGTGTGTGCTACCTGATAGCCCACGTCCTCTTCGCCGCGATCCTTATAGAAGTTCATCTCGTCGATGGTGGGCTGCACACCCGAATTATCCCCACGTGCGACCAGGGCATTCGCAGCCACAGAGTCGTAATGCTTGTGCAGGATCTCGCCTGTGTGATCTAGATAGCCGTCAAAGTGGCAGTACACTGATTTGCACACGGTGCCATGCATGACACCTACTCGTGAACGTGTTCCCATTTCATTCGCTCCTTTTAGTTAACTTAGCCTCTAGTATAGCACTCTCGGCACTGGCTGTCAACCCCTACATTGACCAGTAGGTTTCAGTCGAAGGGTCGCAGGATCGCCAGGTGTTGACACTTTGTGTGAACTCTTTGCCAGTGATAAGATTGCGTTTAGTCTCTGTCTTTTCGACATGCTGATGGAAGTACTCAGCATCAGCGTAGCCAAATTGGAACAGAGGACCATCGTTGCTGATGTCATGGAAGTGATGGGTGATGCTGCCGCGCAGATGCTGATTGTGCTTACGGGTGATCCAGGCCTTGGCGGCCCGAGGAGTCTTACAGGTCTTTTGGATCACTGTAGTCTCTTTGTCGTAGACGTACCACATATCAATCTCCTCTGATGTCTGTGTTAAGTGTGGGGCGAACAGTGCGTCGGATCTCTACTTCACGCTTGTGGGCCGCAGCCTTGCCCCGGACGATCTCATGCACTATGATCTCGATCATGCCCTTGTCCGCGATGTCTCGCAATGCTGCGCACAGGAGCCAATTCTTGGTTTCAGTTTTGGCACGATACCAGTGCTTGGCTGCTCTAGCGCGAACGCTCTTATTAACAGTGCTCTCTGTCTTGGCAGTGACGCCGATGTAGTTGCCCTGCGGCACCCGCAGTTCGTAGATGATGTGATTACGGTCAGTTCTTTTCGCTCTCATAGTTTGTATATTATAGCACCGTCTAGACACGCTGTCAACCAAAAAAAAACGGGTGTTGTGAAAACGCAACACCCCCTAAGTCGGTTAGTGCTTACTTAGATCTCGTCCGAGCGCCGGCCCCCCAGCTCGTAGATGCTGCCTACTAAGTTTTCATAGTCAAAAAATGCCACTTCATCTCCCCCACGCAGGTATAGCACTACGCCCCCCACGTTGTCGCTGTCGCAGCCCCTCAAGTATTCTGCTGCTTCTGTCTCGAACTGCTCTGTGTAGAACTCTGTTGAGTCAGAATCCCCGTGCAGTCCATGCTCCCATTGCGCCAAATAATTGTGCGTATAGCGTTTTGACATTGTGTCGCTCCTCTCATGTAAAAACATAGTATAGCAGCCTTTGTCCAAAATGTCAACCATTTTTTTACTGAGCTAAGACCCTTGCTGCAAAAGGGTTGTAGGGTGGTAGGACCGACCGGAATCGAACCGGTATGCATTTCAGCGAGGGATTTTAAGTCCCTTGTGTCTACCTATTTCACCACGGTCCCACATGCTGCTGTTACGTATGTGGCCCGCCCTGCAGGAATCGAACCTGCGGCCCACAGCTTAGAAGGCTGTTGCTCTATCCCCTGAGCTAAGGGCGGATTTATGGTGGGCCCCCCGGGACTTGAACCCGGACTCAACGGATTATGAGTCCGCTGCTTTAACCAATTAAGCTAAAGGCCCTATAACTAGTGTTGTCAATCCTTGTCAGTGTGTGGCTGCGTGACTTCTGGATTCCACGCTGCTACCATCCTGTGCAGGGGTTCCATGTGTTCCTGGAACACCGAGGGCGCAGCTTCAGCAGCACGTTGTAGATCCCAGTCTGTGGGATAGTGTCTAAGAATGCTGCGAGCCTCTTCGCGCACTGAGCTGGGCACACGTGGATATTCACCCGAGGCTAGCCGCTGCAAGAAATCCCCTGCATAATTAACCGCTCTATATCGTTCATCTGGTAATGTCAACTCTCTGCTCCTTGCTAGTGCCAGTTTCTCAAGCATGTATATATTATATGATCAAACAGAGATCCTGTCAACCGCTATTTGGATCTTAGATACTGTTGGGGCACACGATAGTTCCATTTCTGCAACCAATAGTAGACACGGGCTGATATGCCTTGATTGGCTAGATCTAGGAACTCTGCGGCCACGGATCTGCTGGTAGTGCTGATCATGAGGCCGCCTCTGTGGTCATAGACCCTATAGGTATACTGTAGATCTATCATCGTCGCTATACAGTAAGGAGCCATGGATAGTCTAGCAGCGGGGCCTATAGCCAAAAAACGGTAGTGATCAGACTGAGCATGGTGATCAAGATCATACTGCGATCATCATGATCCCTGCTGGTGATGAATTCTGCGCCCAATATGATCAACCATGGCAACAGTATGGCAGCTATGATCACGGTGTTGACAGCAGACATAGATCGCTCCTATACTGTATATATCATGATAGCTACCATAGATAGGATCACGCACAGCGGGGCCACTGTACGAAACCCCGGGAATGGTGGCGACCCAGTGGTTTCTATCATGATTTCCACAGTGGAGCTAGAGTCGAGGTCGGTGGTTTGAGAGGCTAAGCTCAAATAGTCACACAATTCCACACTTTGTCACACAGAACCACACAAATCTGCACTCTATCTCGCCCCCGGGCCTGCGCAGCGGCCTCTACACGCTGGTCAGGCCACAGTAAATCACACTTACTGAATAATATTTCAATCACGCACAGCGGGGCCGCTGGCGTTTTCACAGTCTTCTGCCCATACATACAACAATAAGAATGTGGGCATCAACAAGATCCACATCCACAGATCACCCTGTCGCATCGTGTACACAAGACTGATCCAGTATATCCCAAATATCAGCCATTTCATAGTTCTCTCCTACGACACTCTGAAACCAGCTTGCTTTTAACTATGTCAAAGCGTCTCTGCCATAACTGTTGATTATCTCTACACTCACGTTCTGTGCTGTACACACTGTGCTCTACCGAGTTCTCAGGATACTGCAACCAAAATACCAAGACCCACAGCATCATCTGGGTATCCTTACGCAACGTGCAGCAGTTCGGAACTTGTCGACTTTGAACTCCCGCTGCACACGATCTCTCTGCTGCTGGCACTGCTCCAGTGTGGTCATCGGCAGTTGCAGCAGACCTCTGCTCTGTTCTATGTTGCCCACGGGCTCAGTCATAGCCATACTTATCAGCAGCATCCACATGTTATTTCACTCCTTTACTTAGACACAGTACTTGAAACTCTCGGATTTCGGGCTGTATCCATCTAGCTCTGGCCTGCCAGCAGTCTTCATAGTTTCTGTATTCTTTCGTGTACACATTCACAGTCTGGCTGGCTAACCATAACTGTACACTCAGCAGCCACATTACTTCACACCCCGCTTGTTAGCAGTTTCCTGCATGCCTGCCTGTATCATCTTTTTAAACATCAACACCACACGTGATTTTTCTTTTTCACTGAGTATCTTTACCAGGGCCAGTTTATCATCATAGCTCTTGGCATCGTCCAGGAATCCTTCTGGCACGGTTAACCGAGATTTTTTCTTCTTTTTCAAATCGGCTTTGAAACGGTCCAAATCTGATTTATCCGTCATCATCGTCTCTTTGGGTTATCCATATTACCGTGCGGATCATGATCACGCCCAACACTAGCGTATTCAATGCAGCACACAGACCTGTGATAAACTGTATCATCGAATATTTATCCGGGATTCTGCTGCACAATTTTTTATCGCTACCGCTCTGCTTCGCAGTGAAAATTTTGCGTGCCTTCGGCGGCCTAAGATCTTCTCTGACCTTTTGACAAAATCCCATAAATAAAGGGTCAGAGATCAAAATTCATGATACCATTAAAAATACTAAGAATCACACCCAGAGATTCCGATTTCCTGGAGGGCAGAACAGGAGCTCGCGGAGAGATCTACTACGATGAAGGCACACATGCCCTGAGGCTCTATGATGGAGTTCTGGAGGGGGGACGCAGCCTCATGCGAGCAGATCTCAGCAACAGCGAAGTTCCAGTGGTCAAGTTCTTTTCTGGAGACACAGCACCACTGAGTCCCGCTGTGGGAGATCTTTGGTTCAATACCAACAACGGCAGTCTGTACATACGCTGGAACGATGGCAACAGCACACAATGGATACAGCCCCAGAGTCCCACTGTGAGTGCGGGTGGAGGGGGCGGATCGGGTGGGGTGCAGTCAGGATCAGCGGGCCGCATAGCCTACTACCCTGCCACGGGCACAGAAGTCAACGATCTCAATCAGCTGTCGTGGAACTCGGGCACTGATACACTGAGCCTCACGGGCCAGATCACTGTCAGCGGACAAAAGAACTACATCAGGTTCCATTGGGATACCCTGGCGGATCTCAACTCACAGGCTCCCGCAGCCACATGGCATGGCATGGTAGCACACGTACACGACACAGGACGACTGTACTATGCACATGCGGGATCATGGATACCCGTGGCCTTAGAATCAGAACTGCCGGATCTTGGCAGCATAGAGTTCGCGGCCACTGCGATCAGCACCGCAGACAGCTCAGCCATAGAATTCACTGGACCAGTGATATTTGACAGCGACATCACCGTGGGCAACGACATCATATTCCCCGATGGTACTAGGCTGTTTTCAGCTACGGGAGTACAGGGACCTCCAGGGCCACAGGGTCCATCGGGCGCCACAGGCGCAGGCACAGGTGATGTGGTCAGTGCGGGTGGGAGCTATGTAGACAACAGCTTGGTTCGCTATGACGGAACCACGGGCACTATCATACAGACCAGCACTGCCACACTGACAGATGGAGGTCTGCTCACAGCCACGAACTTCTCAGGGGGTGGCGCAGCCATAACAGCCCTGAATGCTGCCAATCTAGGATCAGGTACCATACCCGATGCACGTTTTCCTGCCACCCTGCCTGCAGTAAGCGGAGCAAATCTCACAGCATTACCTGCAACACTGCCCGCGGCTAGCGGAGTCAATCTCACTGCTTTAAACGCAACACAATTAACATCGGGTACTGTTCCTGTGTTAAGATTGGGTGCGTCTGGCACTAGAGATGCTACTACTTATCTCAGGGGAGACAATACGTGGGCCGCGGTCAGCGTGGGAGCCAGTGCGCTGGATGATCTCACTGATGTGATCATCTCTGCACCTTCGCTGAATCAAGTGTTGAAATATAACGGCACCAATTGGGTCAATGACACAGATGCCACAGGCGCGGGGGTGGCCAGCAACAGTTTTGAAACCATAGCGGTAGCTGGGCAAAGCTCAGTGGTAGCTGACAGCGGCACTGATACGCTGACCCTGGTAGCAGGCACTAACATAACCATAACCACCAATGCCAGCACTGACACCATAACCATCAACGCTTCGGGAGGCAGTTCTAACAGTTTTGAAACCATAGCGGTAGCTGGGCAAAGCTCAGTGGTAGCTGACAGCGGCACTGATACATTAACACTGTCAGCGGGTACCGGCATCACTATCACTACCAATGCCAGCACTGACACCATAACCATAACCAACAGTGTCAGCGCATTCACTGGTCTTACAGATGTGGCCAATACTACCATGACCATAGATCAGGCCTATCTGCCAGCCATAACCAGATTGACTGTGTCCAACAATGCCAGCAGCTCATACAGCTTTGATCAGTATGGTGCGCTGACCAACCCCACTGTCTATGCTATCAGCGGAACTACCATAGCTTTCAATCTCACTGCCATCGCAGGTCATCCATTTTTGATACAGACCAGCGGAGGTTCTAACTACAACACGGGTCTGGTGCATGTCAGCACCAATGGCACGGTACAGACAGGATCTTTGGCCCAGGGCCAGACCAGCGGTACACTGTATTGGAAGATACCTTATAATACCACAGGCAGCTATAGATATCAGTGTTCTATACACGGTGGCATGCAGGGTACAATCAGCATCAAAGACATAGCCACGATCTAAAGGATAGAAAATGCCACTGAATTTCCCCAATAATCCCACAGCCAATGTAACAACATATACGTCGGGCAGTACCACATGGCTATGGACAGGGCTGGCCTGGGAAGCACAGCCAGCTAGTATAACCGCGACCACAGTGGGTTTGGAAAATGTTACCAATGAAAGCAAAGCTACCATGTTCGCTAACCCCACATTCACTGGCACGGTCAGTGGCATCACATCAGCCATGGTGGGACTGGGTAATGTTACCAATGAAAGCAAAGCCACTATGTTCACCAGTCCTACATTCACTGGTCCTGTACAATTAGCTGTTTATGCCACTACCATAGCAAGAGATACAGCAATTCCCAGCCCGACTCCAGGTATGATGATTTACGTGACTGGAACAGGAATGCAAGTCCGTGGTGCTACAAGCTGGAACACCATTGCCGGATCTAGTTCCTAATGATATTCCAGGGTAAGACCGTGATTGAATTAAATACTTTCATGAAACGAATCATACTTTTATTTTCATTGGTTTTATTAACTGGTTGTACTACCGTACAGAATTGGATTCCTAGCTTTTGGGATGATAATCAAAGTGCTAGAATCATTGATGTTAGATTACGAATAGATAGATTAGACTGCAAATCTGAACAATTACCTCAGATCAAAGAAATACGTGATGATCTGCGTTGGTTTCAACTGTATTCAGAAAGCAAAGGTAAACTACAGAAAGATGTACTGAGATTAATAGGTCCTATGCAAGAAACAGTAGAAGACATGTTTAAACGAAACTCAGAAGGCAAAGGTTCGGCTACCTATTGCGAACTTAAAAAGAAAATCATGCAACAACAGGCTGATAGAGCAGCTGCCGGTATACTAGGGAGATGGTAAGAATGGAACAATTACAAGCATTAAGTACCTGTGGACGCCCGTGGGCTGAACAACGTGCTCAGATGGCTTTGGCAATCATGGAGCAGTATCAGGGCGGTGGACTAGACGAAAGCGAATATCAAGAGCTGATGAGAGATCTAATACGTTCAGACAGACTGAATGAAGAAGCAGATGATATTGATATTAAAAATATTCTTGTTAGCTGCATCATGATAGGAGCTAAATTAGCTTAATTGCATGCCACCAGTAGTACAATGAAAGACTATGATGATTAAGACCAGTGTCCTGTAGATTTTTTTGATTGTTGTTCAACTACTTCCCATATCTTATCTGCCAAGTCTTCGGTACCATCATAGTGATGCCATTTGATAGTAAACCAATAATGTTGACTTTCGGACAAATGATTTGAAAGTCCCTCCCAATAGAAATCTTCAAAATCCCATGCTATACATATATTTTGTATACTATTGATATTACCTTCTTCTGGAAGAATATCTTGATGATTGTTATGTTGTTGCCATAGATCATATAACATAAATTCACTGAAGTTTTTATTATTGGTAGGTTCGAGTTTTTTGTTTTCCTTAGTACCTTCATTTTTAAATTCGTAAAATCGCTCTATGTCATTCAGCAGGTCAGGAATTCCTCCCCAAAATTGCAAAAGTTCACGAACATGTTTTGGCTCCCAGGCTACAGGAGGCATGAGATTTCGAAACAGTTTACTTGAATTAATACCTTTCTGTTTACATAATATTTCTGTACTAAGAAAGTGTTCGCAATCTTTTTTTATTTCCGTGCGTAAAGGCATTCTATGCATTAATGGGTGCCAGGGTTTGACTAACCAATTTTTGCTGTCTAGGATCACGACAAAATCTCGATCAATTTCGTGGGCGAGCCAAAGTTTAAAGAATTGTTGTCTCCAATATCCGGGATATTGATTTATCAGATCGGAATGCGTAAGATCCGTTTGATCTAAAACATGGACACGTAATTTTCCTGTACCAAGAGGCTGGATATACCTTTCGTACCAGGTATGCCAACTGGTAGTATCTCGCTCATTTACAAAGATCCACCAATCTGTTGGAAGACACAATGCGATCATGCTGCGATATTGACGTTCAAAACACCAGCGATCCCTATTACAGGTTATTGTAAACACACCGTGAGAAGGAACGGGTAAAGCAACAGCAGTTTTTAACATGATTTATTTATAACCGATAAATATTTGACTATGAGAATTTCTGAAATCCTAAACGAAAATATCTTTACCTGTGATTATCACAAGGTCATGGATGCTGTGGCCGCACTCTATCAAGAACATTATGACATTGACATTTGGAGTAATGCTCAAGCCCACGATGATGCCGCAAAGGTTTTGATGAAAGAACACCCTACAGAAGACGAGCTCGACTTCATCATCGATACTTCAGAACTTCCGGAACGTTTTATTGAATTAGACTTTCCTCTCAACGACGAAATTATGTACGGTATTCAAAGTGATGAAACCGCAGTGGCAGAAGAACCAGCGAGTCGAGATTTGTGTACTTCAGGCAAACCCGATTCTGCACTCGGAGCCAGTCAATTAGCTTCTTGTAAAAGTCAGGGGTATAGAAGTAGAGATGGTGGAAAAAGCCACAAAGTGGGTTCAGAAAGAATCAAAGTCCGCGGCAAACGTATTAAAGGAAAAAAATACGGCGGACCATTACCAGATTGGTCATGATACCTGATATCAACATTACAAATTTATTAATAGCGCCTCCAGCCATACCTGATCCAAGATTTAAAAATACTGTACTTATGGTGACACATAAGAACAGATCTGGAACATTTGCTCTATGTGCAAATAAACCAACAGGCTTTGGATTAGATGAAATCTTAGAAGATTCAAATTTAAACGTATCACATCCGCCAGCCATACCTGTATTTTGGGGAGGGCCTGTTAGTTCTAATAGTCTATGGATGTTGCATTCGTCAGATTGGATCACTGAAAATTCTGTCAGTATTTCATCTGAATGGGCTATGACTTCTTCAAAAGAGATGTTTCATAATCTCACCGACGGGGATACACCAAAATATTTTAGAATATTGATGGGATATTGCGCTTGGAGTCCAAATCAGCTAGAAGGTGAACTGGGAGGATCTGCTCCTTGGAAAAAGGAACATAGTTGGCTTGTTGCCAGTAATTTAGGACCGGAGTGGTTGTTAGATCAAGATCACGAGGACCTATGGGCCAGTGCTACTACTCTGTGCTCGCACCAGGCTGTCGATAGTTGGCTTTAATTTTTTCAGCAAATACCTGACATTCAACACAAAGTTGCACACCTGGAATAGCTTTCCTTCTAGCCTCAGGAACTTTTTCTCCGCAGTCTTGGCAAATTTTAGCCGAAGGTTGTTGGCGTTGTTGCGCCAACTTGTTTTGAACTTCGGCCAAAGCATCCATGTTCATTCGTAGGCTTTGTATCTGCGCTAATTCTGCCTCTTCTTCGTTATTATATTCAAATTTATTTAGATCGCTCATTTGTCTGATTCTTTGATAATAGTTAACACACCATTTCTATATTTTTTATACTTAGTCCAATTATCTTTGGTAGTGTCCCACACTGCCCATTTCAATAGAAACGACAGAATAATCGCGCCGCCCAACACGGCGATCCAGGGACCCCATTCTCCGCCTAGAGTCCATCCCACACCCTGTAGGAATGCTGCCAACATAAAAGCCCACT
>Ga0172367_10000518_pt1 | contig 59570 bp, 46 predicted proteins | sample Lak10m_FD_114542 | JGI IMG/M metagenome (GOLD analysis project Ga0172367, IMG submission 114542) | Freshwater microbial communities from Kabuno Bay, South-Kivu, Congo - kab_022012_10m | ecosystem: Environmental > Aquatic > Freshwater > Lake | place: Democratic Republic of the Congo: South-Kivu... | reverse complement strand
GGATAAAAGGTACGCCGGGGATAACAGGCTGATCTCCCCCAAGAGCTCACATCGACGGGGAGGTTTGGCACCTCGATGTCGGCTCGTCACATCCTGGGGCTGGAGCAGGTCCCAAGGGTTGGGCTGTTCGCCCATTAAAGTGGCACGCGAGCTGGGTTCAGAACGTCGTGAGACAGTTCGGTCTCTATCTACTGTGGGCGTTAGAAATTTGAGAGGACCTATCTTTAGTACGAGAGGACCGAGATGGACAGACCTCTAGTGTACCTGTTGTGGCGCCAGCTGCATCGCAGGGTAGCTATGTCTGGATGAGATAAGCGCTGAAAGCATCTAAGCACGAAACTCACCTCAAGATTAGATTTCTTTTAAGGGTCGTTATAGACGATGACGTTGATAGGTTGCAGGTGTAAAGGCAGTAATGTCAAAGCCAAGCAATACTAATTACCCGTAAGCTTTTACAATCCGTTGTGATTACGAATTATAAGATATTTTCTTCCTCCTATGTCAGGGTCAACCATGGTTGATCTAAGGTTTTAAGGTGACTATTGCGGTGGGGCTCACCTCTTCCCATTCCGAACAGAGAAGTTAAGCCCACCAGCGCAGATGGTACTACAGTTACATGTGGGAGAGTATGTCGTTGCCTTAATTTATTTTAACCCCGGTCATTATTTTGGCCGGGGTTTTTTGTTTTTCGATAGTGCTACGTCATTCCAGACTCTATTGTGTTTTAGGGGCCCTATTATTAGGGCTATCAGTTCCGTGGAGTTCGTTCAGTCAAGTACATTTTCATGTTGATTCTCTGTTTCCAACTTCCGTGTCCGATACTCTGGATGTGGTTGGTTACGAAGGTGCGGAATCATGGATTTTGAACGGGCAACAGGTAAGGCTGGTGAATTCTGCTCATGGTACGCATGATTATCATCCGTTGTATCATAAGAGTTTGGTTAGGAATGATCTCGGAAACCTTGGGTCTGCGGAACATGTCGTACTATTAGATGCTGATCGGAATTTTGGTTTCCAATTCAGGAATGCTCGACCGACTTATTGGAGATCACTGGAGTCGAGAACACTTTTAGTTTCAGATAAGATGTTCTCGAGGGTGTCGTATGTGAACGGTGCCAATAGGGAAATTCTGCTGAACGCTGAGCTGACACGGAATCTTGGAAGTCTTCTCAATTTGGGGTTCGAGTTCGACCGTTTGAATTCAAATGGCTTCTATGACAGGCAGCGGAATCTGGTTACTGACCTGTTCATCTATTCTACTTTCAGAACCAAGGATTCACGCTACAAGGCTGTTCTACTTTTCAACTACACGGACCTGGATGTGGAGGAGAACGGTGGGCTGAAGGTCGATTCCGTATTTGAGAAGAATCTGACATCAGGACGTGAGTTCATACCAACGAATCTTTCGGTTTCGAAGAACAGATGGAAGGGGTTTGAAATTGGACTTGAGCACCAGTTTCTTCTTGTGAAGGAGGATACAGCTGCGACCGGAGCCGCGAAGAAGTATCGACCTGCTCTTTCGCACTCTTTCTATGGTGGACGAAGCAGTATGGTTTACCGCGGAGCCGTGGACACGATTCTGAACTTCTATGAGCATAGCTACCTTGACAGTTCGTTCACTTATGACTCCACCGATCTTTTGAAATTCAAGAACACGTTGCGCGTTGAATTGATCCGTTCAGATTCATTGAAAATAGGCCTTTTGCAGCGGATAAGTGTTGGGGCAATGCACGAGTATTATCGTGTAGCCTATGATTCGTTAAAGACTCCCATCAACAATATTGGGGTTTTGGCCGATGTGCGTGGGACGATTTATAAGGGTTTGTATTGGAGTGCATCGGGGAATTTCATGGTTTTTGGATACAATCTTCTCGACCTGAAGGTTAACGGAAGGTTGAGATACAAGGTGAAGCGTTCGAGTTTGGAGGCGTTCGTGGATTATTCTCTTTACCATCCCGATTTCATTACGGACTACTATGTGAGCAATCATTTTATCTGGGACAACAGTTTTGGGCAAACTCAGCATTGGAAGACAGGTGCGGTGTTTAGCCAAAACCGGTTGAGATTGAATGTGAGTGTGACCTACCATTTGTTTGACAGGTTGGTGGTTTTCGGGACGGACCGGTTGCCTTATCAATCTTCAACTGTGAACCAGTTGCTTGTGGCGCGGGCGAATGAGCATTTTGTGATGCGATGGTTTCATTTGACGCTGGACGGGGCTTTGCAATGGAAGGTAAGTGGTGGTGATATCCGTGTGCCGCTGGCATTGGGTAGGGGCATGTTCTATTACCAGAATGACCTTTTTAAACGGAGGCTGAGAATGCAGATAGGGGTTGAGGTGAGTTACAGCACTTCTTATCTGGCCAATGGCTATAACCCTGCCCTGAGTGCGTTTTATATTCAGAATGATAAGCAGGTGGGCAACTACCCGTATATCGATGTGTTCTTGAATCTGCGGGTGAAGAAGTTCCGTGCTTTTGTGAAAGTGGAGCACATGAATGCGGGTTGGCTGGGGTACCGCTATTACATGGTGCCGCATTATCCGGCCAATGACCTGGCGTGGAAGTTTGGCATCAACTGGGCTTTTTTCGATTAGGTCTTCTGCTTCTTTTTTCGCGCAGCAGGGAACAGAATATTGTTCAGAATGAGCCTGTATCCGGGTGAATCGGGATGGAGGTTTAGGTCTGTTGGTGGGTCGTAAACGAAGTGCTGATAATCTTCTGGGTCGTGGCCACCATAGAACGTCCACTGGCCTTTGCCGATATTGCCGTGGATGTATCGAGCTTCGTTCAGCGATTTGTTCTCGCCCATGACCACTATATCTGACTTCACGTAATCTTTTTTAAAGGCGGTGGTCTGCCCCATGAAACCGTGTATTACCTGCGTGTGATTCTGACACAGCATGGTGGGAACGGGATCCCATTTGGCTGAAAAATCGAAAAGCGTGAAGAAGTCGGTCTTTTCTGTCACTTTTCCATGTCGCGATTCTGTGGCATCGATGTTCGAGAATTCGTAACGCGATGGATCGGTGACCAAGGTGAACTTCTCGAACGCAAGTGTATTGTCGTAGTCGAGCTTCTTGTTGTAATCGGGCGTGGAACCATCGCCATCGAACATCGATTCGCAGATGTCGAGTTCATGGGCAGCCAAGGCAATATCATAGGAATCGGTGCCTGAACACATGGCGAAGAGGAATCCACCGCCCACGGTATATTCTTTGATCTTGTTGGCCACTGCCAGTTTCAGTTCAGAAACCTTGTTGAATCCGTTCCTTCTGGCCATTTCCTCAGAGTATTTCTCCTGTTCAATGTACCATGGAGCTGTTCTATAGCTTGCCCAAAAACGGCCGTATTGCCCGGTAAAATCTTCGTGATGGAGGTGAAGCCAGTCGTAAAGAAGCAGTTTTCCATCCAGGACTTCGTCATCGTACAGCACATCGTATGGAACTTCGGCATACGTGAGCACCAAGGTCACTGCATCGTCCCAAGGCTGCTTGTTCTTCGGGCTGTAAACAGCCACACGCGGTGCTTTTTCCAATTTGGCCACATCCATGTTAGCCTCGGGGTCTGCTATCTGTTGCAAGATGGCGGTTGATTGGGCATCGGCAATGATCTCGAAACTGACACCGCGGATAACACACTCAGTCTCTATCTCTTTGGCGTATTTGCACATGAAACTGCCGCCACGGTAGTTGAGCAGCCAATCGACTTCAACCTCGGCCTTCAATATCCAATATGCAATTCCATACGCCTTCAGGTGGTTCTTCTGCGATTCATCCATTGGGATGAGCATGTACGCAGCCAGTGCCTGATGGCAGCTGAAGGCGATGAGAAGAACGCCAACGAGGAGTGTTTTAAAACGGCTGATCATCATCGAAAACGTCATCTACATCATCATTGAATTTCGATTGTCTGGTAATGACCCCGGGATTGTCGAATTCTGAAGAACGCGGCATACTGCTCGGACCCGAATGACCAGCCAACGTGAACTGAGGGTCATCGTAGTTGGTGAACTTGGCCAACGAGTTGATGAAGCGCAACGGAACGGTTCCGGTGGCACCACTGCGGTGTTTGGCCACTATCAGTTCGGTAAGACCTTCTGTTGGGAGATTGGTTTCCTCGGATGTTTCAATGCCGTAATATTCAGGGCGATAAAGGAACATGACCATATCCGCGTCCTGTTCGATCGCACCTGATTCCCGAAGGTCGGACAGCATGGGTCGTTTGGTTCCACCACGTGTTTCTACGGCTCGGCTCAACTGGGAGAGTGCAATGACCGGAATGTTCAATTCCTTGGCAAGGCTCTTCAACGCCCGCGAAATGGTGCTGATCTCCTGTTCGCGATTGCCTTTGTTGTTACCACCTGCGGTCATCAGTTGTAGGTAATCGATGATGACCATTTGAATGTCGTGCTGAGCTTTCAGCCTTCTGCACTTGGCGCGCAGTTCGAACACTGAAAGGGCAGGGGTGTCGTCAATGAAAATGGGCGCATCTGAAAGCTGTTTCAACGAAGCGTGCAGGTGTTCCCAGTCATTCTTATCGAGTTGACCTTTTTTCAGTTTTTCGTTCGGAATGCCCGATTCGCTCGCTATAAGTCGATTCACCAACTGTATGGAAGCCATCTCCAATGAGAAGAACGCAACAGGTCGTTTGAATTCGACCGCCATATTGCGCGTCATGGAAAGAACGAACGCGGTTTTACCCATGGCCGGACGCGCAGCAATGATCAGTAGGTCTGAACCTTGCCAGCCGTTGGTCATCTTGTCCAGTTCCACAAAACCGGTCGGTACACCAGTGATGCCACCATCTTTGGAAGCGGCTTCCTCAACTTCGTCCAGCGCCTTTTTCACCAAGGTGCTCATGGAATCGTAGCTTTTCCGGAGGTTCCCTTCTGCTACAGCAAAGAGGCTTGCCTCGGCTTTGTCCAACAGGTCGAGAACGTCTGTGGTATCTTCAAATGCTTCGTTGTAAGTATCGCCAGAAACACGGATCAGTTCGCGTTGAATGAACTTTTCTGCAATTACCCGTGCATGGAATTCGGCATTGGCCGAAGATGCCACCCTATCAGTAAGTTGGCTGACGTAATATGCGCCACCGACCATATCCAAGTAGGCGTTCTTTTTCAACCAACTAGTCACGGTAAGAATGTCGACAGGTTGGTTCTTGCCGAAAAGCTCGGTTATCGCTTCGAAGATCTTCTGATGTTCGATGCGATAGAAACTCTCGGGTTTCAATATCTCCACCACATCGTTAAGAGCATCGCTTTCAAGCATCAGCGCACCCAGAACGGCTTCTTCCAATTCGACAGCGTTTGGCGGTACCTTGCCCTGTTCCATGCTTGGACCGGGTTGCGTGTAGGTTGACGGTCTCTTTCTTCGCTGTCTTGTCTCCTCGGTCATTTCTATTTCAATCTTAAACGTTGGCGCTGTTCGTGCTGCTTCATTTCCAGTTCCTTTTTGGCCACTTGCACCATCATGTATCCGGTTGAAAGCAACAGTCCCACCAACACCAACGTGGCAATGATGTTCTTACTGTTCTTGTTCCAATATTTCTTCAGCTTATAACCTTTCGGACGCTTCTTTATTTTGACGCGCTGGCGATACTTGATGCGTATCTTCTGTTTGGTCCGCCCACTTTCGTGGAGTTCTTCCTCGTTCTCGTCAAAAAGCTCTTCCTCTGGTTCTGTGCTCATGATTATCAGGTTACAAATTAACGTTTTTAACCCTTTTCAGAAAGATGGTTTTTCTACACGATCCGCATGTTGAAACGAGGTTGATAACTTTACGGAATGCGTTTTTGGTCGCCATGGAGTTGGATAGTCGTAATTGGAATGATGGTATTTGCTTCATGCGCTAAGAAGGACGAAACGCCTCCTGTTATCATCATTTCGAATCCGGGCGAAAATGCCGTGTTCGATATTTACGATACGGTTCATGTTCAGTTTTCCGTGTCCGATGAAACGGAACTTGTAAGCGCATCCATCAAGATCGTCAATACCGATTTTATTCCAGTGACAGCTTCAATTTCGGTCACTGTAAGCGGGAATCAGCAATCGGGTTCAGGGTCGATCGTCATCGATGATAAGCAACTTCCGTCTGCCGACTATTTTGTGCTTGTGTCGGCTTCTGATGGCACGAACGATCAATTGGAATACGTGGCTATCCGCATCAACGAGATTCCGAAGGCAAGGCGTGCCATCTATTTTGCTGATGCGAACGGTTCAGGAATGTCGAATATCATGCTGGTTGATTCACTTTTTCAGGCAATGCAACTCTTTGTTTTTCCCGGTCAGGATGTGCTGAAGGTTACGGTCAATTCCGATCGGGATCAACTCTCTTTGATCGGGCATTTTTCAACCGGAATCAAAACATATTCGCTTCAGAATCATTCTTTGTTGTGGCAGGATGAAACGTTCTCGCTTGCGCAAACACCTCGTTACAATGACCTGTTCATTTACGGGAATTCGGTCTATACTTCATTATACGATCGCGAGCTTCGCGCCTACAACTCATCAGGTTCGTTGACTATGAATCTGAACATGGCCGATCATCGTCCGCAGACCATTTACGCTGATGCCAATTATGTGCTTGTCGAGAAGCAATTGATCGGTACTGAAAACCATGTGTTGGATGCGTATCACGCGGCAACCCGTGCTTACTTGTGGCGATTGGAGCTGCCAATGGATCTTGTTTCCATTTGCAGATTGCAGAGCGATCAGGTGCTGCTTTTTGGCAACGATGGCGGTCAAGCCAAGGTGTTGCAGTACGACATTGGCGACAACGGTTATTGGGAGCCGCGCCAACTACCTGCCGGAAAGGTTTTGGCGGCTGCAAAAATGGATGGGCTGACGTTTGCCATTGCGCACGGATCAGGGTTGTATGCATATACGTATTCTCCGAATTATCTCAACCAGATCCTTCCCGGTTCCGTGTTCCAAACGGTTGTTTTTGATGAAGATAACGGAGTGCTCATTGCGGCTGAGGGTAACATGCTCAAGCAACTCTCGGCAAGTGGTCAAGTATTGAATACCTTGGCACATTCAGACAGCATTTTGAGTGTAGCCATTCATTACACGAAATGACCAACGTGCAGGCAATATCGGATGTGGCGAAAACCATTCTCGGAAATTGGGACCGATTCCATGCCAAGTTCAAAGAGCTGACGCATCAGGCCGAGGAGATTTTCAATCAACGTGCTTGGACGGAAGGCCAGAAGTTGGCTGTAACGCGCCTCGATCTCTATCGGATACACGTGGCAAGCACCGAGGAAGACGTGCGTGCCATGCTCAATAACGACATTGCCGACCGTGGAACTTGGAAACTGCTGAAGCAGGAGTTTGCCATTCTGTTGGCCGAAAGACGCGATGGGCCGATTGCCGAAAGCTTTTTCAATTCTGTGCTCAGAAAACTATTCGCCAAGGAAGGGATTGACCAAGAGCTGGAATTCATCTATTTCGAGCGAAAAGTGCTCTACACGAATCCGAGCGAACCGATCTACCAGCGGTTCTACCTCGGATCCGACAACTTGGAAACCATTTGGACACGGATCATCAAGTCGTATCATTTCAAGTTCAAATTCAAAGATCTTGAGGCTGATATTGAGAAAGTAGCAGAAGCGATCCGATCAAGGGTCAAAGAGAAATTCGGAAGGCTGGAAGATGTTGATCAGTTGGATATGATCCGTTCCGTTTTCTATCGGAACAAGGGTGCATATCTCGTTGGAAAGATCACCAAAGGCAACGTTCAGATTCCGATTTTACTCCCATTGGTACATTTTGATGATGGTGTCCTTATTGATGGAGCGCTGTTCAGTAAGAACGATATTTCAATTGTTTTCAGTTTCAGTCGTAGTTACTTCTTCGTTGAGTCTGAAAATCCAGTGGATCTGATCCATTTCCTGCGTCCGTTGATGAAGCACAAGAATCTTTCGGAACTCTACGCGAGCATCGGCTACAACCGTCACTCAAAAACGGTTCTCATCAAAGAGTTGTACCGTCATCTGGAAAATTCCGATGACAAATTCGTTCCAGCACCTGGCATCAAAGGAATGGTGATGGTGGTTTTCGCACTTCCAGGATTCAATGTAGTTTTCAAGGTGATCCGTGATCGGTTTGGCCCTACGAAGAATTTCGGGCGTCAGCATGTGATCGACTGCTACCGCTTGGTTTTCATGCACGATCGTGTAGGCCGATTGGCCGATGCGTTGGAGTTCGATTTTCTGAAGTTCGACCGCCATCGATTTTCTGAAGATGCGCTGAACGAGCTTCTGACCGCTTGTAGCGAATCGGTGATCATTGAAGGCGATAAGGTTATTGTGAAACACCTATTCACCGAAAGGAAACTGACACCACTCAACCTCTATTTGGAAATGGTGGACGAGGAGCACGGCAAGGACGCGGTGATCGATTACGGAAATGCAGTGAAGGAATTGGCAGCGGCCAATATCTTCCCTGGCGATCTGCTACTTAAGAACTTTGGTGTGACTCGCCATGGTCGCGTCATTTTTTACGATTACGATGAACTGTGTTTCCTCGATCAGGTCAACTTCCGAAAAATTCCACCGCCCCGCTATCCAGAGCAGATCTACTCGGGCGAAGCGTGGTATTCTGCTGCCGACAATGATGTTTTTCCGGAGGAGTTCAACGCGTTCATGGTTCCGGCCGGTCCGCTGAAGGAAACTTTCATGAAGTACCATGCCGACCTTTTTGATGTCACTTTCTGGAAGAACATGCAGGCCATGCATGGCGAAGGAAAATTGCCTGATTTCTTTCCTTACAAGCGTGGAAATGTGAAACTTGGATACAGTTTGGCTTAAAAAGCAAGGGCCGCGCATCGCGCGGCCCTTGCTTTTTCAAGTGTGTTTCAAATCACATATTCGCAATGATCTCGTCTCCGAACTCAGAGCATTTCAGTAGCGTAGCGCCATCCATCAATCGCTCAAAGTCATATGTCACACGTTTTTTGGCAATGCTGGTTTCAATGCCTCTGTAAATCAGATCGGCAGCTTCAACCCAACCCATATGCTCAAGCATCATGCAACCCGAAAGGATCACTGAGCTTGGGTTCACCTTATCGAGACCCGCGTATTTTGGAGCGGTTCCGTGGGTAGCCTCAAAAATGGCGTGGCCGGTTATGTAGTTGATGTTCGCTCCAGGCGCAATGCCTATTCCGCCCACAGACGCAGCCAAAGCATCCGACACGTAGTCGCCATTCAAGTTCATGGTGGCAATTACCGAGTACTCTTTCGGACGCAGTTGTATCTGTTGTAGAAATGCATCAGCAATACTGTCTTTTACCAATATTTTGCCTGCGGCCAAAGCAGCATCTTGCGCAGCATTGGCGGCATCAACGCCCTTCTCTTCCATAATGCGGTCGTATTGTGCCCACGTGAAGCACTTGTTGCCAAACTCTCGCTCGGCCAGTTCGTAGGCCCACTTCTTGAAACCACCTTCCGTATACTTCATGATGTTGCCCTTGTGAACGATCGTTACAGAAGGTTTCTTGTGCATAATGGCGTATTCGATGGTGGCACGTACCAAACGCTCTGTGCCTTCAACCGAGATTGGTTTGATGCCGATGGATGAACTTTCGGGGAAGCGGATCTTCTTCACGCCCATTTCCTTCTGAATGAAGTCGATGACCTTTTTCACCTCAGGCGTGCCCGCATTCCATTCTATACCTGCATAAATGTCTTCAGTATTCTCACGGAAAATCACCATGTCAACGTATTCCGGATGCTTCATGGGCGAAGGAACACCTTCGAACCAACGCACGGGACGAACGCATGCATAGAGATCCAATTGCTGACGCAGCGCCACGTTGAGTGAACGGATTCCACCACCTACCGGAGTGGTAAGCGGGCCTTTGATGGCAATGAGGTATTCGCTGATAACGTCAAGCGTTTCTTGCGGAAGCCATTCTCCGGTTTCGTTGAATGCCTTTTCTCCGGCAAGTACTTCCTTCCAAACCAGTGTTCGGGTTCCTTTGTATGCTTTTTGAACCGCAGCCTGAAGCACGCGTTCTGAGGCGGCCCAGATGTCCGGTCCTGTTCCGTCTCCTTCAATGAATGGAATAATGGGGTCGTTCGGCACATTCAGTTTGCCGTTCGTCATAGTGATCTTGTTTCCTGCCATGGTGTTTTGGTTTTTGAACGGCCGTAAAATTATACATATCTGTTAGCCAGCCCCGTTTGGCCCAAAAGGAATGCAGACTATGTATGCTGGATGCTAATTCTTTGGGAAGACTGTACTCAAACGTCAAGGTCGAGACCCAATTTCAAGCGCAGTTCCTCCACATGCGGATTCTGATCGACCATGTTCTGATAGATCTCTTTGGACGTGTAGGCCTTTTTCTTCACAGCGCCTTCTTCAACGGGTGTTTCCAGTTCAATGGAGAAGTTGTTCAATTCAGTACGAAGGGCTTCAAGCAAGGTGCTTCTGTTCTCGTTCAGTTGTTCCACCTGATGACGGCCATCCAATTTCAACTCAATGGTGTGGTCGGCTTTCAGTACAGGTTTATGTTTGGTGAGGGAGGAAAGCAGACTTGGTTTTTCGCTGAAAAGCAAATTGACGCGTTCCTGCCATATCCGTTGCATATCTGTTTCACTGAACGCATCCTGTGGCAACGATGTCGGGTCAACGATCTCTTCCTCAACTGGTTTGTCGGCATCGCTTATTTTGACTGAGCCAGGTCTCGAAAATCGTTTCGCAGACCGCAACGCAACGGTTCTATCTACAGGTGTTGTTTCTCTATTGCTGACGGTAGTTTCCGGTACGACCGATTCGGTTGCCTGTCGGAAAACAGGTTGAGCAATTTCCACCTCATTCTGAACTGGAGTTGGAGCAGGTGCAGGTGCAGGTGCAGGAGTAGGCTCCGTAATCTGCCGAGGTGCTTCTGCGATCTCAGTTAACTGCTTTTTTTTTTCGGCAGGGGCGTTACCCGAGCCATCTGGCGATCTGTGCAGCGCACACATTTTCATGATGGCCAACTCCACGGTCAGTCGCTGATTCTTGCTGCTCTTGTACTGAACATCGCATTCGTTTGCGTAGCGAAGGGCTTTCAGCAGATTCAGTGGCGTGCATTGTGCCGCCTGATCCAAAAACCGCTGTTGCACACGCTCAGAAACTTCCAACAATTTTACAGTTGACGCGTCTTGACACATGAGCAGATTGCGGAAGTGACAGGCCAATCCGTTTACAAATTCATGTCCGTTGAATCCGTTCTCAAGCACCTCGTTGAAAAGCAACATCGATGCGGCAATGTTGCCTTCCAAAATCAGGTCGGTGGCCTTGAAATAATAGTCGTGATCGAGAATATTCAGATTCTCAATGGCGTCCTTATACGTGAGGTTATTGCCCGAGAATGTGACCAAACGGTCGAATATCGAGAGCGCATCGCGCAAGGCACCATCGGCTTTTTCAGCCACCACATGCAGTGCTTCGGTTTCTGCCGTAACGCCTTCCTTTTCGGCAATGCTGGCAAGGTGCGCAACCATGTCCGATATCTGAATTCGTTTGAAATCGAATATCTGACAGCGGCTAAGGATCGTAGGGATGATCTTATGCTTCTCTGTGGTTGCCAGTATGAAAATGGCGTGCGCAGGGGGCTCCTCAAGTGTTTTCAGAAACGCGTTGAATGCGGCCTGACTGAGCATATGAACCTCATCGATGATATAGACTTTGAATTTTCCCTGCTGTGGTGCAAACCTTACCTGATCGATCAGGTTACGGATGTCGTCAACCGAGTTGTTCGAAGCAGCATCCAGTTCAAAGATGTTGAAGGAGAAGTCCTCGTTCGGGTCGATGACTCCGGTGAAGGTTTCCTGGTTGATGGCCTTTGCAAGAATACGAGCACAGGTGGTTTTGCCCACACCGCGCGGACCGCAGAAAAGCAGCGCCTGCGCCAAGTGATTGCTCTTGATGGCCTTTTGAAGCGTGGAGGTAATGGCACTTTGACCGACCACGTCATCAAACGTGACGGGTCTGTACTTGCGGGCCGAAACAATGTAGCTTTCCATGCTTTTTGAGGGGAACCAAAATTAGCGTTTCGGCCTGCAGCCGCTATCAAAACTTATTCACGATCGTTGAAAGTTGAGTGGCTAGTGAAAAGCGAATAGCGACCAGAACAAACCTGAAATTTACTATAGTCTGTTACGACCCAAGTCAAAAAGCAGTTTACGGTTCCAGCATATACCATTCACGTAGTACGATTCTTTTCTCAGGCAAAATTAGTTCAGGTATAACAGATGCGGTAAATGCCGAGTAAGTGGCTATCACGGCTACTGGTGAACGTGAACCTAAACTCAAAATAGCGGCTACCCCAAAGCTTCCTACTGTAAAATGACTTGCCATTAAAAGCCCTTCACGTTCTGGTCTCTTTTCCATCGGAACAATAATCCGTTTCAACTCAGATATGTGATAAACCTTCTGTTCCGAATATATCATTGCATAATAAGCACTATCGCATTGTTCATTGGATAAACTCCGTAAATCGAGCTGACTGAATCTGAGTCGGTTGTGTCTTAAATGCAAACGATTTTTTGGTTGGCACCGAACCGACAAGAGAGAATCCCGATATTCAACAAGTACCGCATTCTGGAGTTTGTCGGAGAGTGGTTTGACAAGGACACGTTCTTGTCCAAACCTGACGCTGAATTTTTGTTCAGGGTTTGATTTTTTCGAAAAGGTCAGAAAGTCCTGTGCAGCCGAAGCTGCGGACAACATGATAATTGGGATAATAGTCAAGAGATTCCGCACCAACCAAAAGTAGATGGTTGAAGCTTCATCGCGTAATGAATTGTAGAAGTCGGAATGCCTGACCAAGCCTTGGAGTGGGAAAGTTCAAAGAATAAATGCGCTTCCCTTTTTGCGAACCGCTGTTTTTCTCTATTGTGTGAAGAAAATCAAATGTTTACTTTTGCCGTCCGCTTTTTTGGCGGGTGAACAAATTCAAAACAATCAAATTATTATGAACCAGTACGAAACCGTTTTCATTTTAACTCCCGTTTTGTCTGAGCAACAGATGAAGGAAGCGGTAAAGGATTACGAAAAGTTCATAAAGACCGAAGGAGCCAAAATGGTATCCAAGGAGGATTGGGGTCTGCGCAAGCTGGCTTACCCGATCCAGAAGAAATCCAACGGTTTTTACACGCTTTTTGAGTTCCAAGCCGAGCCTTCGTTCGTGGCTAACCTTGAACTTAAGTTCAAGCGGGATGAGCGTGTTATCCGCTTCCTCACTGTAAAAATGGACAAGTTCCATGTAGAGTACGCGGAGAAAAGAAGAAACAAGAAAAAAGAAGTAAAAGCCTAAGGAATCATGAGCAAGAACGAAGGAGAGATCAGATATCTCAATCCGCCATCTGTAGAGATCAAGCGCGATAAATACTGCCGTTTCGAGAAATACGGCATCAAGTTCATCGACTACAAAGACCCAGATTACCTGTTGGCTTTTGTAAACGAGCAAGGAAAACTGCTGCCACGCAGACTTACCGGAACATCACTGAAGTATCAACGCAAGGTGGCACAGGCTGTGAAGCGTGCCCGTCATTTGGCCCTTATGCCATATGTGTCTGACCTTTTAAAGTAATCGACCATGGATGTAATTCTGAAAAAAGACGTTGACAACCTTGGTTACAAGGACGATCTGGTAACAGTGAAGGACGGCTACGGACGCAATTACCTGATTCCTCAGGGATATGCTGTTCTGGCTACAACTTCAGCCAAGAAAGTACGCGAAGAGGATATGCGCCAGCGTTCGCATCGCGAAGCTAAGTTGATCGAGGAGGCGCAAGCTGCGTTGACCAAGATCAAAGGTGCCACTATTAAGGTTGGTGCTAAAGCCGGTGAAGGCGACAAGATCTTCGGTTCGGTGAACAGTATTCAAGTGGCCGATGCCATCAAGGCTGCTACTGGTGTAGAGGTTGACCGTAAGAAGGTTTCTTTGAAAGGCGACCACATCAAGTCGTTGGGCAAATACTCAGCATCAGTTCGTTTGCACAAAGAAGTGGAAGGCGAATTCGAGTTCGAAGTTGTTGCCGAGTAATACTCAAAGCAATTGAAATTGAAAAAGGCGAACCGTTCGGTTCGCCTTTTTTGTTTCTGCTTACTCAAACCTCAAACTCTCTATTGGATCCAAATTCGATGCCTTGATAGCAGGGTAGATTCCTGAGATCACGCCAACAATAAAGCAGATGATCACGCCTGTGATGATCCACAGCCACGGAATAATGAATCCGCCACCGATGAAGCTCGAAACCCCGTTTCCGATGGCAATTCCGAATAAAATTCCAGCCAAGCCACCGATTATGGAAATGGAAACCGCCTCCACCAAAAACTGAAGTCGAATAAAGGCTTTGGTGGCACCAAGCGCTTTCCGAACGCCCACTTCGCGGGTTCGTTCCGTAACGGAAACAAGCATGATGTTCATCAGACCGATGGCCGCGCCCATTAGGGTGATGATGCCGATGAGAAATCCTGCGACCTGAACCTCATAAAGGTTGTCTACCAACATTTTGGAAAGGTTGTCGCTTCTTATCACCTCAAAATTGTTCTCTTCAGCAGCTCGCAGTCCACGCACCACGCGGAAGGTTCCAGTGGCTTCGCTGATGGCGCTTTCCAATGATGTGACGTTGTCTGCCAACACGCTAACTGTGAACGAGGTGGACCTACGGAGAAAATGCTGTCGTGCATTGGTCAATGGGATCATGCAGGTCTTATCACCGCCAAATCCCATGCTCGAACCTTTTTCGGCCAGCACACCGATCACCTTGTATTTATTTGCACCAACAGAAACCTCCTTTCCGAGTGCTTCAATCGTTCCCGGAAAAAGAACCTTCTCGATCTCGCTTCCGATGACAATGACGGGGATTCCGAAGCGCATTTCCGTTTCCGAGAAATTCCGGCCATGCACAATTTCGTAGCCGCTTGCAGCAAAGTAGTTGTCATCGCAGCCCATCACATTGATGTTAGGCTGGGTTTTTTTCGAACCGTGTTTCAATGTGGCTGCATACGAAGCGGCAGCAGAAATGCTCGTTTTCGAAGGGAAATCGAATACTTCCTTGAACCGAAAGGCTTCGCGATAGGTGATCCGTTCGTAGTGTTTCGGTTTGGTGCCGCCTCGACCAATTCGGATGTTGGTACCACGGTTTCGAATTGTGAACGTATTCGCTCCCATGCTGGTGAAATTGCTCGTGATGGAACTTTTGATGCCATCAATCGAAGTCAGAATTCCCACCAAAGCGGTAATGCCAATGGCAATGATCAGCATGGTAAGAATGGCACGGAGCAACTGGCTTTGGATGGAGCCCAAAGCCACTTTGATATTTTCTAGGACCAGTTGGCCGTAACGTTCGTTCATGATGCCGTTTCGCGCTTGCGCAAGGTAGGTTTTTGAAGCCACAAGTTTTAAGGCTCATGCTATACGGAACCACCTTGATTATGGAGCTCCGAATGCCTACTTTCGCGGTCGCAAAATCAACGGGTTCTGAGTTGAATTGTTCAATGACGAATCGGTTCATTCTTACACCGAAAACAACACTCAAAATATTTCTTTCATGAGCTTATATGGAGATTATCTAAAGGAGATCGAAGAACGAAAAGCACAGGGTTTGCACGCCAAACCCATCGATGGTGCTGATTTGCTGAGCGAGGTGATCGCGCAGATCAAGGATACGGCAAACGTTCATCGGAAAGATTCTCTGAACTTCTTCATTTACAACACGTTGCCTGGTACAACGAGTGCAGCGGGCGTGAAAGCTAAATTCCTGAAAGAGATCATTCTCGGACAGGAAGCTGTCGCTGAGATCACTCCAGCATTCGCTTTCGAATTGCTTTCGCACATGAAAGGCGGACCTTCAATCGAGGTGCTTTTGGATCTGTCGTTGGGTGATGATCTTACCATTGCCAAGGAAGCAATGAAGGTGTTGAAGACCCAAGTATTCCTTTACGATGCGGACATGGCGCGTTTGAAAGATGCATACGCTTCTGGAAGCCCGATTGCCAAAGAACTGATCGGAAGCTACGCGAAGGCGGAGTTCTTCACGCAGCTGCCCGAAATCGAAGAAGAGATAGAAGTGGTCACATTCGTTGCTGGGGTAGGTGATATTTCAACTGATCTGCTCTCTCCAGGAAGTGATGCGCACTCGCGTTCTGACCGCGAATTGCATGGACAGTGCATTTTCGAACATGATAAGGGGAAGCAGAAGGCACTGTTGGTGCTTAAAGAGCAGCATCCTGATAAGCGCGTGATGTTGATCGCGGAGAAAGGAACGATGGGCGTTGGCTCTTCGCGTATGTCGGGTGTGAACAACGTTGCGTTGTGGACGGGCGTTCAGGCAAGTCCTTATGTGCCGTTCATCAATATTGCGCCTGTTGTTGCTGGAACAAATGGTATTTCTCCGATTTTCCTGACCACTGTTGGCGTAACTGGCGGCATCGGTTTGGATCTGAAGAACTGGGTTGCGAAGAAAGATGCGGATGGCAACACGGTTGTGGATGCAAATGGTGATGCTGTTCTTGAGGAAGTTTATTCAGTTGAAACTGGAACCGTTCTGACCATCAATACCAAAGAGAAGAAGCTTTACAAAGACGGTAAGGTTGTGAAAGACATCTCTGATGCTTTTACACCGCAGAAAGTGGAATTCATGAAGGCTGGCGGTTCTTACGCGGTGGTCTTCGGCAAGAAGCTGCAGACGTTTGCTTGCAAGGTGCTCGGAATCGCTATTCCGCAGGTTTACGCACCATCGAAAGAAGTTTCTGTCGATGGGCAAGGTCTCACAGCTGTTGAGAAGATCTTCAATCGCAATGCAGTTGGAACCACGCCAGGAAAAGTGCTTCATGCAGGTTCTGACGTTCGTGTTGAGGTGAACATCGTTGGTTCTCAGGACACGACTGGTCTGATGACCTCACAGGAATTGGAAATGATGGCCGCAACGGTCATTTCTCCAATCGTGGATGGAGCTTACCAATCGGGTTGTCACACGGCCTCCGTTTGGGATAAAAAGGCGCAGGAGAACATCCCTCGCCTAATGAAATTCATGAACGATTTTGGTCTGATCACCGCGCGTGACCCGAAAGGCGTTTACCCAGCCATGACGGATGTTATTCACAAGGTTTTGAATGACATTACGGTGAGCGATTGGGACATCATCATTGGTGGCGATTCGCACACGCGTATGTCAAAAGGCGTTGCGTTCGGAGCTGATTCTGGAACGGTTGCCCTTGCACTTGCAACAGGCGAGGCTACCATGCCGATTCCACAGTCGGTGAAGGTGACCTTCAAAGGCGAAATGAGAAGCTACATGGACTTCCGCGATGTGGTTCATGCTACGCAGCAGCAAATGCTGAAGCAGTTCGGTGGTGAGAACGTTTTTCAAGGCCGTGTCATCGAGGTTCACATCGGAACGTTGACCGCTGATCAAGCTTTCACATTCACCGATTGGACTGCTGAAATGAAGGCGAAAGCGTCTATCTGCATTTCAGAAGATGAAACGTTGATCGAGTCGTTGGAGATTGCGAAAGGTCGTATCCAGATCATGATCGATAAGGGAATGGACAATGAGAAGCAAGTTCTCAAAGGTCTGATCGCGAAAGCAAACAAGCGAATTGCCGACATTCGTTCGGGCGAAATTCCAACGTTGAAACCAGATGCGAACGCCAAGTATTACGCAGAAGTGGTTATCGATTTGGATGAAATGGCCGAGCCGATGATTGCGGATCCAGACGTGAACAACGAGGACGTTTCGAAGCGATACACGCACGATACCATCCGTCCGCTGTCTTACTACGGAGGCACCAAGAAGGTTGACCTCGGTTTTGTAGGTTCGTGCATGGTTCATAAGGGTGATATGAAAATTCTTGCGCAGATGTTGAAGAACGTGGAGACGCAGCAGGGTAAAGTGGAATTCAAGGCACCGTTGGTGGTAGCTCCTCCAACCTACAATATTGTGGATGAACTGAAAGCCGAAGGCGATTGGGACATCCTCACGAAGTATGCTGGTTTCGTGTTTGATGATGACAATCCGAAGAACGCAGCCCGTACCAAGTATGAGAACAAATTGTATTTGGAGCGCCCAGGTTGCAACCTGTGCATGGGTAACCAAGAAAAAGCCGAACCAGGCGATACGGTAATGGCCACTTCAACACGTTTGTTCCAAGGTCGCGTGGTGAAGGATTCTGCCGAGAAAAAAGGTGAGTCGCTGCTGTCTTCAACGCCAGTGGTTGTGCTTTCAACCATCTTGGGAAGAACCCCAACGTTGGAAGAGTATGAGCAAGCTGTAACAGGCATCGTTCTTACCAAGTTCAAGCCATCGAAGAAGAACTTGGTGCTTGCATAAGCATCAAGCTAACTGAATAGAAAACCCGAGCCGAACAGCTCGGGTTTTTTTGTGGCCTTTCCTCAAGATCATGACAACAAGAAACCGTTGCGCGTGTTGAGTTTATAGAAGGCAGTACCTTTACTCTGCCAACAATTCTATAACTCAACCAAATAATTTCAAGATATGGGAGTATTCGATTTAGATATGATCAAGCAGGTGTATGCTCGGTTCCCTGAGCGAATTGCTGCGGCCAGAAAAGCACTGGGCAAACCACTCACGTTGTCAGAGAAAATTCTGTACGCGCATCTTTGGGATGGCGAGGCGAAAGAAGCCTACGAGCGCGGAAAATCCTACGTGGATTTTGACCCGGATAGGGTAGCAATGCAGGATGCAACGGCTCAGATGGCGTTGCTGCAGTTCATGCAGGCAGGCAAGAAGAAAGTGGCGGTTCCGTCAACCGTGCATTGCGATCACTTGATCCAAGCGCGCATCGGTGCAAGTGCCGATTTGCAGGAAGCGATGAACAAGAGTTCGGAGGTTTTCAATTTCCTTGAGAGCGTTTCGAATAAATATGGTATCGGTTTCTGGAAACCAGGCGCAGGTATCATTCACCAAGTGGTGTTGGAGAATTACGCATTTCCTGGTGGTATGATGATCGGTACTGACAGCCACACCGTAAATGCTGGCGGGCTTGGAATGGTTGCCATTGGAGTAGGTGGCGCAGATGCCGTAGACGTGATGGCAGGAATGCCGTGGGAGTTAAAATTCCCGAAGTTGATCGGTGTAAAACTGACTGGTGAACTGAACGGTTGGACTGCTCCCAAAGACGTTATCCTGAAAGTGGCCGGAATTCTGACTGTGAAAGGCGGTACAGGCGCGATTGTCGAGTACTTCGGAGAGGGCGCCAAGAGCATGTCGTGTACAGGCAAGGGAACCATCTGTAACATGGGAGCAGAGATCGGTGCCACGACTTCAACCTTCGGTTATGACGAAAGCATGGAGCGTTACTTGCGTGCAACTGGCAGAGCCGAAGTCGCTGACCTCGCAAACGTTATCAAAGAACACCTGACAGGAGATGATGCGGTTTATGCAGATCCAGAACAGTATTTCGACCAAGTGATCGAGATCGACCTATCTACGCTGAGCCCTCATTTGAATGGGCCTTTCACCCCGGACCTGGCAACACCGGTTGCAGAAATGAAGGAAAAAGCCAGGGCCAACGATTGGCCAACGCAAGTTGAGTGGGGCTTGATCGGTTCGTGTACCAATTCATCATACGAAGACATTTCCAGGGCGTGTTCCATTGCGGAAGATGCCTTGGCGAAAGGCCTGAAACCTAAAGCCGAATTCGGTATCAATCCAGGTTCTGAGCAGGTGCGATTCACCATTGAGCGGGATGGTTTTATCGAGACGTTCAATAAACTTGGTGCGAAGATCTTTACCAACGCCTGCGGTCCATGCATTGGGCAGTGGGGCAGGTACAACGACCCGAAGAACGGACCGAAGAATACCATCGTTCATTCGTTCAACCGGAACTTCGCGAAGCGAGCTGATGGCAATCCGAACACGCATGCGTTTGTGACATCGCCCGAAATGGTCGCGGCCATCGCAATAGCGGGAGACCTTCGTTTTAATCCGATTACAGACACACTGATCAACGACAAAGGCGAAGAAGTAAAACTGGCTGAGCCAACCGGTTGGGAGCTTCCGCCAAAGGGATTTGAAGTAGAAGATCCGGGCTACGTTGAACCAGCTGCAGACGGCAGCAATGTGGAGGTTGTAGTGAAAGCCGATAGTGATCGTTTGCAGTTACTCGACCCGTTCAAACCTTGGGATGGTAAATACATTATGGGCGCCAAACTGCTGATCAAGGCTTACGGAAAATGCACCACAGACCATATTTCTATGGCGGGTCCTTGGTTGCGATACCGAGGTCATCTCGATAACATCTCGAACAACACCTTGACGGGTGCGGTGAACGCTTTCAATAAGGAAACGAATCGGATCAAGAACCAATTGGACGGTTCTTATGGTGAAGTACCTGCGGTTGCAAGAGCTTACAAAGCGGCTGGCTTTCCTTCGGTGGTGGTTGGCGATAGCAACTATGGTGAAGGTTCTTCGCGCGAGCATGCCGCCATGCAGCCTCGCCATTTGGGAGTGGTTGCGGTGCTCGTCAAATCGTTCGCACGTATCCACGAAACCAACCTGAAGAAGCAGGGAATGCTCGGGTTGACCTTCGCCATCGAAGCCGATTACGACAAGATCCAAGAAGACGATACGTTCAACTTTGTGGATCTGACAGATTTTGCAGAAGGCAAATCGCTCACCATCGAGTTGGTTCATGTCGATGGTTCTAAAGACACCATCAAGGCGAATCACACATACAACGAAGCGCAGATCGCTTGGTTCAAGGCGGGTTCTGCATTGAACTTGATCAAGGCGCAGCAATCGGCATAAGTTCTAATTGTAATTTTGGCAACAGAAACGGGCGGCATAGGTCGCCCGTTCCTGTACTCGACCATGGCGAAAAAACCATCCCCCAAAAAACCGAAAGCCGCCAAGTCGGGCGGTTGGTTCAAGCGAATTCTCCGTTTCGTTGGAAAGACGATACTCGGACTTTTTCTGTTCAGCTTACTGATGGTTATCGTTTATCGGTTTGTGCCTGTTCCGATAACAGTTCTGCAACTGACCCGGTGCGTAGAGCAAGTGGCCGAAGGAAAACCACTCAAACTACAAAAGGATTGGGAACCGCTCGAGAACATCAGCAATAAGTTGCAGCTGGCAGTAGTGTGTGCTGAGGATCAGAAATTCCTGAACCATTATGGATTCGATGTGGAAGCCATCGAAGAAGCCGTAGAACGCAATAAAAAGGGCAAGCGGATCAGGGGAGCGAGTACCATCAGTCAGCAAACGGCCAAGAACGTTTTCCTTTGGGAAGGCAGAACGTGGGTACGAAAAGGCATGGAAGTTTATTTCACCGCACTGATCGAACTATTCTGGAGCAAGGAACGCATCATGGAAGTGTACTTGAACGTGATTGAGATGGGAGATGGTATTTACGGTGCCGAAGCAGCTTCTCAATCATACTTTAAGAAAAGCGCGGTCAAACTGACAAATGCCGAAGCTGCCTTGATAGCGAGCATTCTTCCCAATCCACGCAAGTATTCTGCACGGAACCCGGGTCCGTACACGAGGGGTCGTCAATCGTGGACCATGGGCCAGATGGCGCATTGGGGCGGCAAATTGGATTACGATAACCCGCCCGTTCATAAGGTGAAGAAGAAGAAAAAGAAGAAGAAATAGCCGATGGTCAGCTACAACCCCAAAAGCTGGTTCAGCATCATTTTTCAACTGCACAAGTACGACACGTTCAGGCAGTTGCTGCCAACCATGGCGGTTATGGCGGCACTTACGGCCGCGTTCTGCTATGTCGAAATTGAAATCCTCAATCTCGAATACACCAGCACCATGGCGGTGCATTCGCTCATCGGTTTTGTCATTTCGCTACTGCTGGTTTTTAGAACGAATACGGCTTATGACCGCTGGTGGGAAGGCCGAAAACAATGGGGCGCGCTGGTCAATAACACACGTAATCTGTCCATCAAGCTCAGCAATATCGTTCCTGAGAATCAGCACGAAAGAAGACAACTTTTCCGTGTGCTCATCACCAATTACGTGTTTGCCATGAAAGAGCATTTACGAAACGGGGTGCTTCCTTTCGAGCTCGAAAATCATCCCGATTTCGATCTTGACAAGACCATGGAACGTGACCATGTTCCAAATGCCATCGCGCAGCAACTTTATGCGCAGATATTGCTTTTGAAGAAAGATGGTCTGATCACGGATGAACAGCAGATCGTTCTCGATAATGAGTTCCGTTCGCTGACCGACATCATTGGAGCCTGCGAACGCATCAAGAAAACGCCCATTCCGTATTCGTACAGCGCGTTCATCAAGAAATTCATTTTTCTGTATGTGATGAGTTTGCCGTTCGGGGTGGTGCGCGATTTCGGTTATTCCACCGTTTTTGTGGTGGTGTTCATCTTTTACATCCTCGCCAGTTTGGAACTGATAGCTGAAGAAATCGAAGACCCGTTCGGTACAGACGCCAACGACCTTCCAACCGATACGCTTTGCCTGACCATTCAGAAAAATCTGAAAGAGTTGTTCTGAATTTGAAAAAGGGGAAAACGCTTTTCCTTTTACCACTTCCTCATTTTACTTCCTGCCCAAAGTAGGCCGTCAACATCCGATTTGGCACTTTATTGATCAAGCAAAAATTACCTCCACCCACCCCCAATGGCCTTGTACAAATTCACCTTGGCCGACTGCCGTCTCTTTTCCACATCCACCAGTTCGAGTTGGGCCTGCAGGGCGCTTTCCTGTGTTAGGATCAGGTCGAGATAGTCGGTGCGTGCCGACCGGAAAAGCTCGGCAGCGGTCTCAACGGCCTGGCCGAGCACTTCACTCTCTTCCTTTTTCTGTGTGCTCAGCTGCTGGAGGCGATCGAGGCTGGCCAGTTGGTCGGATACCTCCATGAAGCCACTGAGCACGCTTTTCTGATACTCATACATGGCCGAGAGTTGGCCTGCCTTGGCGGTTGCGAACTGCGCTTTCAGCGCACTCATGTTGAACAATGGTGCAGCAAGTCCGCCAAGCACACCGTAACCGATGGATGCAGGTGAACTGAACAGGAATTTGGGGTAGAATGCATTGAAGCCCAAGGCCGCGCCTATGTTGATGTTGGGAAAGAAAGCTGCACGGGCGGCCTTCAGGTCGAACCTGCTTGCCTGCACCTGAAATTCGGCCTGCCGTATGTCAGGGCGGTTCAGGAGCAACTGTGACGGAACTCCTGCCGAAATGGACGCTGGCATTTCACCATAGAGGTTTTCCCTGTTGCGCCCGATCGCTTCCGGATAACGGCCCAGTAGGAAGTTGATCCGGTTCTCGGTCTCGGTCATCTGTTGCTGCAATTCAGTTTCGAGCGAACGGGCGTTGAGCAACTGTGCCTTGAACTGCTGAACCGCAAGCAGGTTTGCCCTTCCGGCCTCCATCTGCCATTCGGCCACCTCCAATGCTTCTTCGCGCTTGGCAATGGTCTGCTGCACGATCTCCAATGCATTGTCAATGGCTATCAGCTCATAGTAGGCGGTTGCCACTTCGGCCACGAGGTTCGAGGTGACGAAGTTCTTTCCTTCCACGCTGGCCAAATAGTTGGCCATGGCCGCCTTACGGCTGTTTCGTAGTTTGCCCCAGATGTCCACCTCCCAAGTGGCCGTGAACCCCACGAAATAATCTTGCAGCGGACTGGGCACCACCTTGCCCGGTTCGTAGTCGGTGGTGGAGTTTCCGGCAAAGTCGGGCGTATAGCGTGCAAACTTGTCAACCCCTGCCGAAACTTCGGCCTGTAGTTGCGGAAACAGGTCTCCCGTGGCACCTCTAACCCCGGCTCTTGCCATCTCAATGCGCTGAAGCGCCATCTGTAGGTCGAAGTTGTTGTTCAGGGCCGTGTCTATGAGGGCTGTCAGGGCTTCGTCTGCAAAGTAGCCGCGCCAGTCCATATTGGCCCAATTCGTACTGTCGGCAGAAGTGATACTGAAATTGGCCGGCATGCTGCGTTCGCGCACCGAAAGGTTGGTTTCAAGGGTCTTGCAACCGCTGACAAGCAACGAAAGCAAGGCCACATATATATATTGATATGGTTTCATTTTCAAGGTCGTTAAAGGGTTTCTGTGAACGGCCCCTCATCTTTCCGGCTTCTGCTGAACCGTTCTGAGATGGTGCCGAAGATGAAATAGAGGCCCGGAATGATGATGATTCCGAACAGCGTTCCGAACAGCATACCACCGAAGGCGGCCGCACCGATGGTCCTGTTGCCCACCGCTCCTGCACCCGTGGCCACCAGCAACGGTACAAGACCTGCCATGAAGGCAAATGAGGTCATTAGGATGGGACGGAGGCGCAGTTTGGCACCTTCAATGGCCGCGGCCATCACGGTTCTTCCCTCGCTGTGTTTCTGTGCGGCAAACTCCACGATAAGGATGGCGTTCTTGCCCAATATCCCAATGAGCATGATCATGGAGATCTGTGCATAGATATTGTTTTCAAGTCCAAGCAGGAACAGCAGGAAGAAGGCTCCGAAGATGCCCGTAGGCAGCGACAGGATGACAGGCAACGGTAGCAGAAAGCTCTCATACTGTCCAGCGAGTATCAGGTAAATGAACAGCAGACAGATCAGGAAAATGATGATGCCTTCATTGCCAGCGTTCACCTCATCATAAGAGATGCCCGACCAGGCAATGTCGTACCCCATGGGCAGGGTGCTGTCTGCCACTTCGCGCACCGCCTTCAGCGCATCGCCACTGCTGTACCCGGATGCCTGTTCACCGTTCAACTCCGCAGAGTTGTACATGTTGTACCGCGTTATCTGGTCCACTCCGTAATCCTTCTCCAACGTCACGAAAGTTGAGATCGGTACCATTTCGCCTCGGTTGTTGCGCACCCTCAGTTGCAGTATGTCCTCAGGGTTGGCCCGGTATTCGGGCAGGGCCTGCACCATCACCTTATAGGTCTTACCGAATTTGATGAAGTTGGAAGCATACTCGCTGCCAACGTAGGCAGAGAGGGTGCTCATGGCGTTGCTTACCGTTACACCTTTCTGTGCCGCTTTGTCGTGATCCACGTTGAGCACATACTGGGGTATGCTCGCATTGAAAATGGAGAAGCAACTGGCAATTTCGGGCCGGGCCTCCAAGTTGGCGATGAACTCATTGGCAACGGTCTCCATCTTTTTCAGATCACCACTTCCGGTCCTGTCAAGAAGTTTCACTTCAAAGCCGCTGGCGTTTCCATATCCGGGCACGGCCGGGGGAGGGAAGTAGTCTATCTCTGCCCCTGCAATGTGGGCGGTGCGCGCCCTCATCTTGTCGATCACTTCCGTTACCGTGGCATCACGCTTACTCCATTCCTTCAGGTTGATGAGAAAACTGCCGTAGGTGGCACCTGTACCATCAGATAGGATGTTGGTGCCGGCAAGCGATGAGATGCTCTCGATCTCCTCGACCTGCCTCGCCTCCGCAACAATGGCATCTACCACCTGCTTGGTGCGCTCAAGTGTGGTGCCCGGTGGAGTTAGTACGTTGATGTAGAAGATGCCCTGATCCTCGTTGGGAATGAAACCGGTTCGCAACACCTTTCCGAAAATGCCTGTTCCCACCACAAAGACCAAGAGCACGGCCCAGGTCACCAACCTGCGGTCTATTATCCGGTTGAGGATCTTCCTGTATCGTTCCTCCATGTTGGAATACCATCGGTTGAACCACCCGAAAAACCCATTGAAGAGTGTCTTATTCTCCGTGCCCGGTGCTTTTAGGAGTATGGCACACAGCGCTGGTGTAAGTGTCAGTGCAACCACACCAGAAAGCACAATGGCAATGGCCATGGTAAGTGAGAACTGCCGGAAGAATATGCCCGATGGCCCGCTCATGAAGGCCACAGGAATGAAAACTGCCGACATGACCAGTGTAATGGCAATGATGGCTCCGGTTATCTCCTTCATGGCAGCCCGCGTTGCATCCTTCGGGCCCATTTGGGTGTGCTCCATTTTCTCATATACTGCTTCAACCACCACAATGGCGTTGTCTACTACAATTCCAATGACCACCACCAATGCAAAAAGGGTGATGAGGTTGAGCGAGAACCCAAGAAACTGCATGAAGAAGAACGTGCCCACAAGGGATACAGGCACGGCAAGGGCGGGAATCAGCGTTGCCCTCCAGTTCTGAAGGAAAATGAACACCACCAGCGTTACCAGGATCAGTGCCTCAATAAAGGTCTTGACCACCTCATGAATGGAGGCGTCCATGAACCGCGAAATATCGTAGCTCACCTCATAGTCCATTCCTTTCAGGAACATGGTCTGCTTCAGTTCTTCCATACGGATCTTCACGTTCTCAATCACCTCCTTGGCATTGGAACCTGGCAATTGTTTGAGGATGATGGAGGCCGTGGGCCTGCCATTGTACTTGGCTTCCACATCGAAATACTCTGTTCCGAACTCCAGTTCGGCCACGTCCTTCAGGCGAAGGATACGGCCATCCTCCAATGCCCTCAGTGGCAGGTTCTCGTATTGTTCCACCGTATTGAACCTGCCAGGATAGCGCAGTACATATTGCAGATCGGAGTTCAGCGACCGCTCTGAGTTCTCGCCCACTTTGCCGGGCGATGCCTCCAGATTCTGCTCCTCAAGTGCACTGAGCACATCTTCTGTGGCCACGTCATATGCCAGCATCTTATCGGGCTTGAGCCAGATGCGCATGGCGTATTCCTTGTTTCCGAGAATATTGGCATAACCCACACCTTTAATGCGCTTCAGTTCTGACAGCACATTGAGGTCAGCGAAGTTGTGAATGAACCGTTCGGTCATTTCAGGATCATCGCTGTAGATGTTCAGGTACATCAGGATGGCGTTCTCCTCCTTGCCGATGAGCACGCCTCTTTGTATCACCTCTGGGGGAAGCTGTCCCATCACATCGGTAATGCGGTTCTGCACATTCACGGCAGCCACATTGATGTCGGTGCCTGTCTCGAATATCACTTGCACGATGCCCACTCCGTCATTTCCCACATCACTGCTCATGTATTTCATGTTGGGAACCCCGTTTATGGCACGTTCCAGTGGTTCTATGGCCGCCTTGGTAACGGTTTCAGCATTGGCACCCTGATATTCCACTTCCACGTTCACCTCGGGCGGGGCCACAGACGGGAAGAGTGTCATGGGCAATTGGAATATGGAGAGGATGCCCAGAAAAACAATGATCAACGAGATCACAATGGCCAGTATGGGCCTGTCTATGATGTTCACTTTCATGGCCTCGTATTTAAGGGTTGATGACCTTGGACAGATCTGCCCGCTCAGCAATGATGCGGTCTCCTTCCTTTACCAACTGCACACCTTCACCCAGTATGATGTCAAACTCATTGAGGCCAGAACCGATGACAAACAGATGAGGGAGCCGCACCGTTGGTTCAAAGCTCCTTACCTTGAGCGTGCTGTCGCTACCTACCACATACACGCACAGTTGTTCCTGCCGGTCGAAAGTGCAGCTTTGCGGAATGACCAATGCATTCGGCAACGGCTTGGTCACCTGTACCCTGCCCGAGGCACCGTGCTTCAATACTCCCTGCGGATTGGGAAATGTGGCGCGATAGGCAATGGTGCCCGTATTCGGGTCAAACTCACTTTCCGTAGTGCTGATGACGCCACTGAACGGATACCGTGTCCCGTTGGCCAGCACGAGTGACACCTCCTTGGAACTGCGGCCCTCTTCTTCTATAGCATGATCGAGGTGCTCCGTTTCTGACACATTGAAGTAGGCGTAGACCTGCGAGTTGTCGGAAATGGTTGTGAGAAGTGTTCCCTCCTCCACCAGACTGCCTTCCTTATTTGGAATTCGGTTCACCGTTCCATTGAAAGGTGCCCTGACCTCTGTGAACTGAAGGTTCAGTCTGGCGCGTTCCTCGGCTGCCTGAGCCATTTCCAACTCCGACCGAAGTGTCTTCACCTCGGCCTCGGCAACTGCATATTCGGCAGCCGAAATGATATTGCGGTCCAGAAGCTTTTTCGAATTTCCGAGCTGTATCTCGGCTGCTTCCATTCTTGCCCGCGCACTGCCAGTTGCGGCAATGGCCTGTTGCAGTTCCTGACGGAACGGTGCCTGTCCAATGATGAACAGCACCTGACCTTTGGCCACCTGCTGTCCCTCATCAACCCTGATGGCCTCTATGAAGCCCTCAAGTCGTGCCCTTATCTGCACGTTTCGAGCGGCCTCTATCCGTGCAACGTGTTCGGTGGTGTAAACCGTATCGGTGATCATGGGGTTGATCACTCGGAATGTTCTCGATTTCGTGTCCCCTTCGTTTTTCTTTTCAGAACATGCGGTAAGCATTGTGCCCAGCAGCATGCCCATGAGCAACATGTTTGCTCTCATTGCCTTAATTTTTGGTGTGAATGATGTGTTGAAATGCGACCGACTGTCCCAATGGACAGGCGCAGACCCGTTACCGCTGATTGATAGCGGCCAATCGGGCATGGGGTCGCAGCGCGTCACAGATCATGTGACACGGGTGTACATTCAGACCTTGGGCGGGGGAGAATCCAGTTCAGGACGGAACTGGTTTGCGAAGCGATCGTTGTTCAGACGGAATTTAACCCTCGTAGCGGACGCATCATATAGGTGCGATGCATCAGAATGGTAGCGGGAGCACAGGTCCAGACCTTTTTTAAGCGTAAGTCCATCATTGCCATTGTCATTGTCGTCATGTTCAGGAATGGCGTCCTTGAACTCAAGACCTTTTTCCAGTACAATCTCAATGACGCTTTCCATCTCATTGTATTTGAGATTTTCGGCAACCTGTTCTGGCTTCAGGTCAGGAGCGTCCACACTGCAATTGAGGATTTGGAGTGCGGTCAGTAACCAAAGCGATTTGAATAGAATATGTTCCCTGAACAGATGCATTTAGCCCGCAAAGCTAAATATATTCGATAGCTCAATCACTTAAAGTTTGTTAATACCAGAATGAAATGACGACCTCTATTTCTTCCCCAAATATGCCGTCAGCATCCAAACCGTTTTCTCCTGCTGCGTGATGTAATCGCTCATCTGCGAATTGGTTCCTTCATCGTCAGCTTCGCCAGCTAGTTCAAGAATTTTTCTTTCCAGTTCCAAGAGCGTTTTAAAGTTGGCAAGCGTGGTCGTAACCGTTCCTGTGCTATCATTCACGTTGGCCGCTTCCTTGATTGTTGAATGCTTCAGGTAATCGCTGAACGTGTGCAGAGGCGTTCCGCCAAGCGTCAATACGCGCTCCGCGATCTCATCCACCTTCATCACCGCATCGTTGTACAACTCCTCAAATTTGATGTGAAGCTCAAAGAAACTCGGCCCTTGAATGTTCCAATGAAATCCGCGAAGATTCTGGTAAAATAGCTGGTAGTTCGCCAAAAGCTTGTTCAACTCATCTACCAATGGCTTCGATTTTTCCTTGTTCAGTCCAATGTGATTCGTGCTCATGATTGCTTGTTTTTTAGTTCAAAAATTCAATGTTCAAAGTTGGGGGTTATGGTTTGGTTGAATATGACCACGGTCACAGACTAAGTCTGCGTACGAGTTCCGCTCCTCAGGCTTTTCGCTCAGGTATTGAATGAATTCGTACTCGTTCGCATCGTCATCCAGAAAGTAGTCGCGGATACGGAACTTTTGTTCAGTCAGCGGGTAACTGCGTTCGTAACCGGCCTCTTCCAGTCGCTTGCCAACGGCCTTCACGTCCGAAACCACAAACCCCATGTGGTTGAAACCGATGCCGCTGTAACGCTCCGCCTCCTCGTAGCGGATCACCGCCTCATTCAGCGCCAAATAACTTTCCTCTGTTCCAATATGAACCCATTTTCGGCCGTTATGCACACCACTTCCGCGGATCTCAAACTCAGGAAGTGCCGTTTGCAAAAACTTGATGGTCGCATCCAAATTGCCCACCGTTATGTTGTTGTGTTCCAAATATGCTGATGTCTTCATGACTCTTGTTTTGGTTAATGATTGAATTCTTTGGTAAAGGTGCGGTTCAAATAAGTATCAGACAAATCAATAGTATCTATATTTGGATAGGTATTGATTATAATGTTCAGGTTTCAATAATCAACGTGATTCAACCTTGAACTTGGAACAAAGAACCTCGAACATGACCTTACAGCAACTCGAATACATCCGCGCCCTCGACATCGAACGCAACTTTGTCCGCGCAGCCGACCGATGTTTTGTCACTCAACCATCGCTCACGATGCAGGTTCAGAAATTGGAAGACGAACTCGGTGTCAAGATCTTCGACCGCTCCAAAAAGCCACTCATTCCAACTCCATTGGGGGAATTGATCGTAGCGCAAGCCAAAATCGTTCTAAAGGAGTCCGAACGTTTGAAAGAGATCATTTCCGATCAGGAAGGAAAGCTCAGCGGTGAACTCGAGATCGGTATCATTCCAACCTTGGCGCCTTATCTTTTGCCACTGTTCGTTCCCAAATTCGAAGCAGAATATCCCAACATCCGATTGCTGGTGCAGGAACTCCAAACCGAGATCATTGTCGAACGACTTCGAAGAGATGACCTCGATCTGGGGATTCTGGTAACGCCATTGGAAGAGCAGGGAATTCAGGAAAAAGTGCTTTTCAACGAACCGATGGTCGCTTATGTTGGCAGAAATCATCGCCTTTTCAACCAGACGGAAATCGATGCTTCGGAATTGGATCTGGATGACACGTGGCTGCTTTCAGAAGGTCATTGCCTTCGGGCGCAGGTACTCAACATTTGCAAGGCGCATCAGAATGATCAAACACACAATTTCGTGTTCGAAAGCGGTTCGTTGGAAACGTTGGAGCGCTTGGTGGAACTTCATCGTGGCATGACCATTCTGCCGTTTCTCGCCACGCTCAATCTTTCGAAAAAGCAACGGGAATTGCTGCGGAATTTCAAAGGAATGCCACCCGTTCGCGAGGTAAGTATCGTTACCAACCGTGTTCATGTGAAAACCGCCATGATCGATGCGTTGGCTGAAACTATCAAGTCGTCTGTTCCAAACAGTTTGCTAAGTACTGAAGGTGATGTGATCGCCATATGACGTTCTCCGATCTAGAACTTACATTTGCGCCATGCTGAAAAACGACCTGATTCTGCGCGCAGCGCGAGGAGAAAAAGTGGAGAGAACGCCCGTTTGGCTCATGCGACAGGCGGGTAGAATTCTGCCTGAATACCGTGAGGTCCGTGCGAAAATGGGCGGTTTCAAAGAATTGGTCGAAAGTCCAGAATTCGCTTGCGAGGTCACCATTCAACCCGTTGATCATTTGGGTGTGGATGCGGCCATCATCTTCTCCGACATTCTTGTCATCCCTGAAGGAATGGGCTTGCCTTACGAAATGGTGGAAAAGCGTGGTCCATGGTTCGAGAAAACGGTTTCTTCAGCTTCGGATATTCAAAAACTGAAAGTGGCCGAGGCGGATGATGTTCGCTATACAATTGATGCCATCTCGCTCACTAAGAAAGAATTGGACGGTCGTGTCCCATTAATTGGGTTTGCAGGTGCGCCATGGACCATTTTGAGCTATATGGTGGAAGGAAGCGGTTCGAAGACTTTCTCAAAAGCCAAGAAGTTCCTTTACACCGAACCGAAATTGGCACATCAGCTGTTGGAGAAGATCACGCTGAGCACCATCAATTACCTGAAAGGACAGATTGAAGCCGGGGCAGACATGGTTCAGATCTTTGACAGTTGGGCAGGTATTCTCAGCCCCGATCAATATCGGGAATTCGCTTTGAAATACATCGCGCAAATATGCTATGCCATTGATGAAGTGCCAATCACGGTTTTTGCCAAAGGTGCCTATTTCGTTCGCAAGGAATTGGGCGAACTCAATTGCAACACCATCGGACTGGACTGGAACATGGATGCCATGGAAAGTCGCGCGTTGATCGGTTCGAATAAAACCCTTCAGGGAAATTTAGACCCTTGTGTTCTTTATGCGGAGGATGAAGTGATCGTTGCCGAAACGCAGGCCATGCTCAAAGCCTTCGGGCCGCAGCGCCACATTGCCAACCTCGGTCATGGTGTTTACCCGGACATTGATCCAAGAAAGGTGAAATTGTTTGTGGATACGGTGAAGGAATATCGTTTCAGCTAACCAGAAATACGGCTAAGCGAGCTTCAAATTCCTGCGGATTCAGTTCAAAGGATTGGTCGGCATTTGCAATCCCGCCAAGCATCATATCCCAATTGATTCCGAGCGCAGTACAAAGCCAATAATACTGGGTGCCTATTCGGTTGTTCGAACAGAGTTCCAACACCTTCACTTTTTCATGATTGCAAAAAGCCACATTTGTCATTCCTGCACCGTGAATGCCGATAATGTGAGTTGCTGAATTGAACAGTTCAGCCTGGTCAGAAATGGTCATCGAACCTGGATCGACAACAGCAACATGATACTTGGTCAGAATTGGCCGAATAGCTTCAAAATTGGTGATGTGGCGCGTGCCAGTTCGATTGACGAAAATGGACTTGATTTCACCTAAGACCTGATCTTGACGGATGAACAGGCCTTTGGTTCGCAGCCAATAATCCTTTCCGTAAGGCAACGGACGGGAAATCCAAAGTTCTTCGGCTTGAACAGGTTCCGCTATCGGTTGCCAATCATATTTCGAAAGTTCCGTTTCCCGAATGAAATACTGGAAGAATGGTTTCGACCACACGGCCTGACCGACCAGAATAGGACAATCGATGGCGGTGAACGCTTCCAGCAAATACATTTTGTGCAGCACATCCGACAGCAAATGGAAGTAATTGATGCCCATGCTTCCATCGAAGAGGATAGCCTTTTTCAGCGTCTTCTTTTTCCCCAAGGCCGCCTTTAACATTGGTATCGGTGATGGAAGGTGATTCCGTGTTCGGATGCTGGCTCCAATAATGGTTCGGAGGCCATCCACCGCGTAAGCATACTGCGGCTCAACCGTGGCGTTATTGGCCTTCACCACCAATTCTGTATGAAGCCATTGGTTGTTGTGGTACTTGATGGCTTCACATACCAGCGGTTCACTGTAATTTATCAGTTCGTGCTCAAACGGCTTAATGGCGCGATGGTAGACCACTTCGTCACCGTCATCTATTCGCCAAAAGGCGTTCTTGATCCGCTCGTTGATGCTCATTTTCGGCATCAAAGAAAGCACAATCGGCTTAGTTTCTAAAGGTGTTCTGCTTGGCCGGTCGAGTTGCAGGTTAATTTCGTCTGACTACCTTCGGTCATGCCTTTATCATCCATCGTCCAAATTCTGGTCATGTTGGCGTTTCCGATCATCGTTGTCGAAATCGTGAAGCGGAACAAGCTGGCCGGAATGGTAGGCCCGGTCATTCTTTGCTATGCGGTCGGTCTGGTGGTTGGAAATTTGCCGAACTCGCCCGTCAACATGAAATTGAGCCAGGACGTGGCCGAGGGAATGGTTCCGTTGGCCATTTCGCTGATGTTGCTTTCCACTCGGTTTGTGGCGTGGTTGAAATATGCCAAGAGAGCCGCTTTCTCATTCAGTTTGGCAGTGGTGGCGGTTCTGGTCGCTTCATTCAGTATTTCAGCATTTTTTCATCTCAACGATATGGGTGTGGCCGATATTTGGAAATTGAGCGGGATGCTGGTTGGGGTTTATACTGGCGGAACCCCCAATATGGCGGCCATCGGAACCGCGCTTGGCGTGGCCAACGAAACGTTCATTGTGCTCAACGCCTGCGACCTGATGCTCAGTGCCATCTACTTGGGACTGCTTCTTTCGGTGGCGCAGAGGGTGGCGTTGAAGTTTCTGCCATCATTTGTTCCTACGAAATCGAACGACCGCGATGAGACATTCCATTACATGCGTTTGCAGCGCATCGCATCGATAAAAAAGATCATCATTTCGCTTTGCTCCGCCTTTGGCATTTCTGTGGCAATTGTGGGTGCAAGCATCGGTTTTTCGATGCTCGTTGCAGGGAAAATTACGGCACCAGCCGTCATTCTATCTGTAACCACGCTGAGCATCGGGGCATCGTTCATTAAAAAGGTACGGTTTCTGCCGCGCACGTACGAGTTCGGAGAATATTTTCTGTTGGTGTTCTGCATGGGCATCGGCTCCATTTCCAATTTCCAGAAAATGCTGGAGGCAAGTCCGCATGTGCTGTTCTACGTAACCTGTGTGATGTTCGGGTCTATTGCAATCCACTTTTTCCTCGCATGGATTTTTAAAGTGGATGCAGATACAACACTGATTACCTCGGTTGCGGGCATTTTCGGCCCAGCATTCATCGGCCCCGTGGCGAGTGTTTTGAAGAACAAGGATATTGTTGTGAGTGGCCTCACGACCGGATTGGTCGGCTACGCCATTGCCAACTACTTCGGGTTGGGCATGGCGCATTTCTTCCATGCGCTGTTTCCATAATTTCGCGGCATGAGCGAAAACCAAGTCTTTGACGTTTGTATTGTCGGTGGCGGAATTGTGGGCGCTGCAACTGCTTACAGTTTTCAGAAAGCCTATCCTGATCTGAAGGTGCTGCTCATTGAGAAGGAAAACCGTCCGGCTCCGCACCAGACAGGGCACAATTCGGGTGTCATTCATTCTGGAATCTATTACAAGCCTGGTTCTTACAAGGCTAAGAACTGCGTGAAGGGGAAAGATCAACTCATCGCGTTTGCAAAGGAACATGGCGTGAAGCACGATGTGTGCGGGAAGATCATTGTGGCGACCGAAGAAAAGGAACTGCCGCAGATGGACAAGGTTTTCAATAACGGTAAGGCCAATGGGTTGACCGACATTGAATACATCGGACCTGAGAAGATCAAGGAAATTGAACCGCATTGCACGGGCATCAAAGGCATTTGGGTGCCTTATACGGGTATCATTGATTTTGTGGGAGCCACTGCCAAAATGTTGGAGATCACCGAATCGTTGAATTCTAGAAGCAAAGTGGTTTTCAATGAGGAGGTTCTGTCTTATAAAGAGGAAGGTGGGCTGAAGAATATTAAGACCAATAAATCGCGTTACAAAGCCAAATTCATGGTTTTCTGTAGCGGGCTGCAATCAGACCGTTTGGCTAAGAAGGATGGCGTGGAATTGGACATGGCCATAGTCGGTTTCCGAGGCGATTATTACGAATTGGCCGACCACGCCAAACACAAGGTCCGCAACCTCATTTATCCTGTTCCGAATCCTGAATTCCCCTTCTTGGGAGTTCATTTTACGCGGATGACTGACGGAAGCGTGGAATGTGGTCCAAACGCGGTTTTCACCTTCAAGCGCGAAGGATATGGAAAGACCGATTTCAATTTGAAAGACACCGTAGAAGCGCTTTCATTCAAGGGAACTTGGAGCCTTCTTTTCAATCATTTCGGATTTGCCTGGAATGAATACCGAAGGGCTTTTTCCAAACGACTATTCCTCCAAACATTGCAGCGATTGATTCCTGATCTGACCATGGAAGATATTGTTCCCGGCAGGGCAGGCGTGAGGGCAATGGCCTTGGGCGCGGACGGAGAGACCATCGATGATTTCCGCATTGAGCAGAAAGGTAATTCGCTACACGTATTGAATGCTCCGAGCCCGGCAGCCACAGCCAGTTTGGCTATTGGTGATCAGATCAGGGAAATGGCTGAGCAACGGTTTACCCTTCGAGATAAGACTGCGTCACCCTGAACTTGTTTCAGGGTCTGTTCTATAGATGCTGAAACAAGATCAGCATGACGGAACTGTACGTGGTTCTTAGTCAGTAATTCGGAATTTGTCCGTGAACGTGTCCCACTTGATGATGAACTGTTCCATGATCTCATCGATGTTCTTGAGGAGAATTGGATCTGGTGCTGGTGGGTTCAGATTCTTGAAATATTCCTTCTGATAATCCTTCAGACCATATTTGAAGAACACGGCTTTGCTCATGGCATAATGCGTGTTCTTTGAAGGGAAATTCACTTTACCGAAGAAACTGAGCATGGTGTCGATGGCAGAGCGCATGGCAGTTGCGTCAACCTCATAAATGCTTGCTAGGCGAGCAAGTACCATTTCACGTATCCTATCTTCCTGTCCTTCATAGAAATAATCATCGAGCAGCTTGTAGTTGCCCGCAATTACGATCATCAGAAAATCGTCTTGCGAATCGGGTGAAATGTTTGCTGGTTTCACAAGGTTCAGGTCATTATTGAGCAGTTCGGCAACTTCGGTAAAACTGGTGTCAACTGCGTTGAAGATGATGTTGACGAACAACTCAGCGACCTTCTCTTCTGATACTTTCTTCTTGAACAGCGATGTGAGGCTTAATGCCATGCTTTGGAAGGATGTAGGTTTAAGCAAAATTATCTCCGTGCTGCGGGTGATCAAGTTCAAACAAAGGGTACTTACCAACAGCGTTATTCACATGAAAGCACAAAAAAAGGCCCCGCGAAAGCGGGGCCTAACCGATGGTCCATGATAACTCGATCAACCAATAAACCAAGTAAAACGACCAGCCTTTGTGTATCACTTCAACCCATCGGCCTTACATTGCTAAACCCATCAAGCAATGTATTTGTTCAGGCTACTAACGAGGGAGAATCAAAATATTGTGTCGGAATGAAAAAAGGCCAACGGAAATTTCCGTTGGCCTTTTCCATTCAGTTCAGAACGAAAATTATTCTTTCACGAAATGCGCTGTTCCGATGTTCTCTCCAATGGTACGTAACGTGTAAGCACCTGTTGGAAGTGAGCTTACATCAAAGCGATTCTGTCCGATTACAGCACTAGACGTCAGGACGATTCTGCCTAAGGCATCTACAACCTCAACAGTACATTTTTCATCTGTACTGAAAGTGAGGGAGCCGTTGGTCGGGTTCGGATAAACAGTTATCGAATTGCGTACCGCCTCACCGATCCCTGACGAGATCATTTCACAGTTGTTGGTTGTTCCACTGCAAACCAGATCGGCCAAGAATGTAGTTACAAAATCCAATGCAGGTTGATCGATCGGGCTGAGGTAGCCAACGTGACCGTTCACGCCAGGATAATCTTTCAACCCATTCAAAACGCCAACGTTTGTGGCACGGATGTGAAGGTCGCCACTACCTGAAGCAGTCAATCCGGTTGGGAAACCGGAAACAGATACTTCCTGCGTATAAAAAGGAACAACGTTATCCAGTTCTTCATGAACACTCACAATGGCTGGGCTTCCAGCTTCGATCCACGAAGTGTCTCCAATGGCACCACTGAAGCTGAGAACACCAATGGCATCGCTGGTGTAGTTTGGGGTTCCACTGTTTCCGGCCACGCCACCCAAACCGGCTGTATCGTTGACCATGTATGATGGAACTTCCGTGATCTTGTCGAAATAAGCAGAATGAATTGCGGCAATTGCACCGGCAGAAATTCCACCTACCACAATTCGCTCACAATCGATGCCGTAAGGGTTTCCATCCTCGTTCGCGGTCTTTTTCAGATAGCGGACGCAGGCATTGAGATCGTGCATGCCGCGCATTACTGCCAATGTGGTGGTAACTTGGCTTGGGAGGAAAAATCCAACCCGGTAGTCTGGCGCGACTGCCACGTAGCCCATTTTAGCCAAGATGTTGCACATGAATGCTACGTCTGATCGCTGACCACCGATAAATGAACCTCCGAATGCAACAATGACCACTGCACGATTGGTTTCCGTATCGCCAGCCGGGCGGTAAACATCCATTTTAAGGTCCACATCGCCACCGCTGAGTGCCGTGTTGTTTCCGAATGTAACGGCACTGGTCACATCAACAGATGAGAAGAGGCTGTAATCGGTGTAACGACCGCCTGTGCAATCGCTTGTTTGACCACTAACGCTCAGAATGCCGAGAGCGAATGCGGTCAGAATGGTAAAAGTGTTTTTCATGATTAAGTTTTAGGTGCTAATGAGGGCTTAAATTTAACGTAATACTCAGGTAATTTTACGGACACCAGCTGACAGTTTGCAAGCATGGAATGTTGGATCGTAGCCAAATCTTGCCGAATAGACCTCCGAAAGTTCATTTTTTAGTTGAGAAATCGCTGTGCTTCTGATGAGTGCAATGCAGCAACCACCGAATCCGGCCCCGGTCATTCTTGCGCCCAAGCATCCTTCAGTTTGCTTTGCGAAAGAAACGATGGTATCAAGTTCAGCGCATGAGACTTCGTAGTCTTCTTTCAAAGAGCGATGTGATTCGTTCAGAATCTGTCCGAATTTGTAAAGGTCGTTTTGGCGTAATGCCATTGCTGCGTCTAATACCCGTTGATGCTCGGTGATGACGTGTTGGGCGCGTTTCCGAATAACCGGGTTTTCCAACGTCTTCAGATCCTCCAATTGGGCCTCGACCAAATGCTGAATGGATCTTGAGCGCTGAATAATGCTCACTGCTTCTTCGCACTCGCTTCTTCGTTGGTTGTAGGCACTTTCAGAAAGTTTCCGAGGGCGATTGGAATTGATGATCAGTAGGTCAAATTCACCAAGATTCACAGGTATTGGGTCATATTCAAGTGAAGCACAGTTAAGCATCATTGCATGGTCGGAAATGCCATTTGCCACGGCAAACTGGTCCATGATGCCGCAATTGACCCCGATGAACTGATTCTCGATCTTTTGGCAATCCACAGCCATTGTGATTCTGTTCGGCTCTGTTGCTCCGTTCTCAAGTGTCAGCATAAAATAGAAGAGCACTTCCAAAGCCGCTGAGGATGAAAGTCCGGATCCAACAGGCAGGTCGCTGCTTATGAGTATGTCGCAACCATTTACAACCAAGTCTTTCGTCTTCAGGTGATGGATGACACCCAGAATATAGTCTGACCATTCTCCTTGTTTGGTGGCTGGCAATTGCTCCAGATCGAATTGAACCGTGCTGTTGAAATTGGTGGAGTGGACGCGTATTCGCTTGTTTCCCGATGTACGATACAAAGCATTGATTCCCAACGAAATGGCCGCTGGCATCACCAACCCGCCCGAATAATCGATGTGTTCACCGATCAGGTTTACGCGACCCGGACAATGGTATTCCGCAGGCCGTTCACCATCGCCAAACAGTTGATTGAAAATTCCCGTCAATTCCATCGGCAGAAAATTAGCCCAATTCTTTTGGCAACGAACTGATGCGTTGGCTAACTTTACAACTTCCTCAAACTCCTACAAAGCAATTATGACCAAAATAGACCGACTGCTTGGCGAATACAGGCAAAGTCATGAGAACGACACCAATCAGCTTATACATTGGATTTTTGTTCCGCTGATCTTTCTCAGTGCTATCGGTCTTCTTTGGGATGTGAAACTGGGCGTTTCGCTTTCATTCTTGGGCGGGGAACCGTTGAACGCGGCCATGGTAGGCTTTCTCCTCGTGTTTGCCTATTACCTCAATCTTTCGTTTGCCATTGCGTTGGGCGTCCTGCTCGTTTCAAGTATCGGGTTGTTTGCCTGCTATGTGTTCGATGGGCAACTCCCAGTTCGCATTTGGATGATCTCGGCCGCCATCTTTGCGGTATCATGGATATTCCAATTCGTTGGGCATAAGATCGAAGGCAAAAAACCTTCCTTCCTCAAAGATGTTGAGTTCTTTCTGGTAGGCCCAATGTGGGTCTTGGCCAAACTTTATACTAAACTCGGAATCAAATATTGACCATGTCAGAAGCAGTTCTCGAACAACCAAAGACAGGCACGACCTATTCGGCCATCGTTCAAAAGCAACGCGATTATTTCTGGTCGCACGCCACCAAGTCGGCAGATTTCAGAAAGAAGCAACTGCGAAAGCTGAAAGATGCTTTCCGCAAGCATGAAGAAAGTCTTTTGGCCGCGTTGAAGAAAGACCTGAACAAACCCCGACAGGAGGCTTTGGCCACAGAGATAGAGGTTACGGTTGCAGAGATCGATCACTACATCCGTCATCTGGATGATTGGATGGAGCCGGAGCGTGTTCCAACACCGCTGTTCTTTCAGCCTGGCGCTTCCATTATCGTTCCAGAGCCTTATGGCGTTTCGCTCATCATTGCCCCATGGAATTACCCTGTCAAGAACCTTTTTGGACCCTTGTTGGGTGCCATAGCAGCAGGAAACACCGCTGTTGTGAAGCCGTCAGAAATTTCTCCGAATTGCAGCAAGGCCATTGCCGACCTCATCAAGGACACCTTCTCGCCCGAATACATCGTGAGCATTGAAGGTGGCGTTGCAGAAACCACTGAACTGCTCAAAGAACGGTTCGATTACCTGCTTTTCACGGGTGGAACGGAGATCGGCCGTATCGTGTATCAGGCGGCAGCCAAACACCTGACGCCAGTAACGTTGGAGCTAGGAGGCAAAAGCCCTTGCATCATCGATACCGACATCAATATGGATGTGACCGCGAAGCGCCTCGTTTGGGGTAAGTTTCAGAATGCAGGCCAAACGTGCATTGCCCCCGATTACATCTACGTGAACAATAAGGTGAAGGCGAAATTGATCGAGCGTGTGAAGCACTACATCAATGAGTTCTTCGGACCGGCCGATAAACCATCTGACGACCTTGGCCGCATCATCAGCGACCGCCATTTTCAGCGCGTCAGCCGCATGCTTACAGGCGATATTGTCATTGGTGGTGTTACCGATGCCTCTCAGCGTTACATAGCACCAACCGTTATCGACAACGTGACCAACGACCACCCTGCCATGCAGGAAGAGATCTTTGGCCCGATCATGCCGATCATCGGTTACAATAAGTTCGATGAGGTGATCGCTCACATCAATGCGGGCGAACGTCCGTTGGCCATGTATCTCTTCTCAAACGATGTGAAACTGCGCAACCGTTTGATGAACGAAACTTCGTCTGGCGCCATTTGCGTCAACGAAACCATGGTTCATGCAGGGCAGCCCAATCTTCCGTTCGGAGGCGTAGGCAACAGCGGCATCGGTGCGTATAACGGCAAGCTCGGTTTCGATACGTTCTCGCACAAGAAACCTATTCTGGTGCGTTCGTTCTTGGGCGATGTTCCACAGAAATATCCGCCATACACTACGGGCAAGGCCAACTTCATAAAGATGGCGGCCAAGTGGCTGCTTCGCTGATCGGATACGAATTACGAATCCCGGTGCGCGGTACGAATATGACGAATCTGGAAGCCAAGGAACGACATTCGCATATTCGTTTGTCATTCGTAATTGGTATCAGCCTACTCTTCCCCTTTTTCGTTTTCGCTCAGGCGCAAAAGATCGACCATGTGATCGTAATTGGCGTGGATGGCATGAGCCCGGACGGTGTGCTGAAGGCTGAAACCCCAACCATCGACAGCATTCTGAAGGTGGCGGCCTACACGTGGAAGTGCGAGGCCGTGCTGCCCACAAGCAGCAGTCCCAATTGGGCAAGCATGATAATGGGTGCGGGGCCCGACAAGCATGGCGTTACATCGAATGCATGGATGCCCAACAAACAGACCATTGAGTTGCAATGCCAAGGCACCAATGGAAGCGGAAAGCCCAGCGGCATGTGGCCCACCGTTTTCGGAGAGTTGAAACGGCAACGGCCCGACTCGAAGATCGCGTGCTTCAACGATTGGTTGGCCTTCAATCGGTTGTTCGAAAAAGGAGTGACCGACCGCCAACGCGATGCCAACCTGCTTCAGGCAGCTTCCGGTAAGGGCTACTTGGGCATTGCCAATAGGGCCGTTCGTTACTTCAAAAAACAGAAACCCACGTTCATGTTCGTGCATTTGGACCTAGTGGATCACGCAGGTCACCACGATGGGCACGGAACACCGCAGTATTACGCTGCCGTGGCCGAAACCGACCGCATGATCCGCAAAATAGTAGAAGCGGTGAAAGCCTCTGGCGTTTCTGAACGCACCGTTATACTCATTACCGCAGATCACGGGGGTATTGGCCATGGACATGGAGGCGACACACCCGAAGAGCGTCTTGTGCCCTGGATACTAACCGGAACAGGCGTAGTGAATGGAGAACTGCAAGCGGAGGTGAAAACCTACGACACGGCCGCCACCTTGGCCTATCTACTGGGCATTAAAGCACCCGATTGTTGGGTGGGAAAGCCTGTTTTGGAGGCTATTGCTCAATAAACTGCTCGTTGAAATTGACGAGATACAGCTTTTCGGAGGCGCGGGTAATGGCCGTATAGAGCCAACGCACGTAATCTACTCCCAGCATTTCTGCGGTAAGGTAACCTTGGTCTACGAACACGGCAGACCACTGGCCGCCCTGTGCCTTGTGGCAGGTAATGGCATAACCGAATTTCACCTGTAGGGCGTTGAGATACGGGTCTTCGGCAATTTTCTTGATGCGTTCAGACTGTGGTTGCACGTCATCATAACTCATGCAAACCGAATCGTACAGTTGTTGGTAGTCGGCATCGGGCAACGAGGGTGCTTCCACATGTAGTGTGTTCAACAGCAACTTCACATCCAACGAATCCTCGTTGGGGTAGTCCATCAACCGTATCATGGCATTTGCAAAGCGGAAACCGTGCATTTCCTCGGTGTTGCCAATGCGCATCACTTCCACCAGATCGCCATTGGCAATAAAACCCGCACCAGAGGTTTTCGGTAGCCAGAAGTAGTTGTTTTTCACCACCATCAGTTTATCGCCATTGGTAAGTTCATCTTCCATGTACTTGATGCGCATGCGTATCTGCTGGTTGAACTGGTTGGCGCTTTTGTTCGAACGCGTTATCACCATCACTTCATCCTCGCCATAGTTAGCGTAGGCATGGTTCAGTTCGTCTTCCAGTTCGTACATGGTCAGCACGCGTATATCCGCGAAATCCGTTTTCAAACGGAAATCCACTTCGCCCGATCGCAGCAGGTTGCGCAGTTCGGTTGCGTTGAAGAGGATTCCTGAGTCTGCATCCTGCCGCACCACTTCGCGCAGTTCGTGCTGCATACTGGGCACGAACTGAAAATTGCGTTGCAGAAGGTTCGCATCCAGCGCAGGGCTGTCTATGGAACCGACCGGTGGCAACTGGGCCGTATCACCTATCAATATCAGCTTACAGTCCTTGCCATCTTCCAAGAACTTGATGAGGTCAGATAACAGATTTCGAGATTGGATTCGGCCCGAAGCTGCGTCCTGCACCAACGATATCATGGAGGCTTCGTCAACAATAATGACGGCCTGTTTGCCACGGTTGTGCCTCAGTGCAAAACGGATGTTGCCGAATTCATCCGTAGTTATCTGATAGATGAATTTGTGAATGGTGAAGGCGCGTTCTTTGGTATAGGCTGCAAGCACTTTCGCTGCTCGGCCAGTAGGGGCAAGCAGGGCGAATTTCCGCTTCATCGTTTTCAGCGTTTTCACCACGCTGATCACCATGGAGGTCTTACCCGTTCCGGCATAACCTCTGAGGAGGAATATGTTGCCGGTATCCTTTTCGGTCAGAAAATCTGAAAGCTGATAAATGAAGCCCTGCTGCCCTTTGGTGGGAGAAAAAGGCAGTGAGCTGGTCAGAAGACCGTATGCGGTTTTTGCGTCAGTCAATCAGGGTGAAGTTACACGCTGCGATTTGACAAGGTGTCGTTCATCGAGAAATATCGCCAACATCATAACCTCAACGGTAGTGTTGCCGGTACACCGCTCAAATACAGGCACGAGAAATATGAAAGCCAGGATCCTCACAGCCCTCATGTTAGGCGCATCAGCGGCAACCATGGCCCAGAACGTGGGAATTGGAAGTACCACTTTCACTCCAGCTACTTCATCGTTGCTCGAACTCCGTTCAACATCCTCCGGCTTTCTGATGCCGCGCATGACGGAGGCACAGAAGAATGCCATTGCATCGCCAACTGAAGGTCTGATGATCTACCAGAACAACAACACAAAGGGGTTTCAGTACTGGAACGGAACCGCTTGGACCACGTTCGGAGCCGGTGCAACCGACAACTTCGGAGATCACATTGCTGATATGAACATACAGTTGGACGACCATTGGCTGAGCAATGATGGGGGCAATGAGGGTATACGCATTGACGACAACGGAAACGTGGGAATCGGAAGTTCAGCCCCAAGTCAGAAATTGCAGATACAGGTGAACAACAACGGACTCAATCTGCCTTTGTTCCTAAGAAATTACAATGGAACAGCATCAGGTGGAAATGGTGTTGGTATTGGATTCAACAGCGAGCAGAACGGTGACTGGATAAAGGGAGCCATATTTCATGAACGAACTGCGGGTTTCGGGATTGGGAAAATGCACTTCCTGCTTGACAACACAGGAGATGCCAGTTCTGTGACAATATCCGATGCCAGTATGACTATCACGCCCAATAAAACCGTTGGAATCGGTACTAGGAATCCGGCTGCCAACCTGCATCTGTACGGTGACGGGGTAAGTGGTCTTGTCCTTACTGGAACATCCACATCTTCAAATCCGAGAGAAGGGGCGGAACTTGGGTTCTCCGCAGGCGGTTTCTATGCAGGGTTGGCAGCGTCAATTCAGTTGGTCGATTATGATGGTTATTCCGGTGGGTTAGCATTCAACGTGCACAAAGGCACCAACAACGGGGCCGGTGGTACCTTTGCCGATAACTGGCCCACAGACGTCATTCAGGCCATGACCATTGTGAACAATGGCAAAGTGGGCATTGGAACGGCTGATCCACAAACACTACTTCATGTTGCCGGTACCACACGGATAAACGATCTTGCAGGTACAGGCACAAGAATGGTGGTGGCCAGCAACAACGGCACCCTCAGTACTCAGGCCCTGCCAACATCAGGTTCCACCCCTACAACGGTTGAGGCGACATCTGACGCCACCATCAATCCGGCCAGCTACAGTGCAGGAAGTGTTTCAGGAATGTCCATTTCCAGTGTTGCGGCCGGCACATACCTGGTCACATTCAATGCCGACATTGAACGCAATGGAAGCACCACCAGCCAATGCGTGGTGAGAGCTGGGGGATCGGACGATCTGGATACCGAGCGGAAGTTCGAGATCCCTGCTGCACGGTCTCAGTTCAACTTGATGGGCAAGGTCACCTTGGCTTCGACCGGCACCATCGAAATACGCTGTCGAAAGACCAGTGGAGGCGCTGGATTCAAAGTAGGAAAACGCGCTTTGACAATTCAACTCACCAATTAGAGCATGGTCCGATCAGAAAGAGCAAGGCGCACTTTGGTGCGCCTTTTTTGTATCTTCCAACCCGTATGTGGGCAGAAAAGGATGGTTGTCTTACAGGTAAATTCGAATTCATTGATTTTGCTGAGGCATTCTCATTCATCACGCAGGTGGCGCTATTGGCAGAGAAAATGAACCACCACCCCGAGTGGTCGAATTCGTACAACAAGGTTGAAATAAGACTCACCACACACGATCAGAAGCATACGGTAACCACAAAAGACAGGCAGATGGCGACCATCATTGAAAGCCTCTACCACCAACGCATTTCGTAAAGTTGGGGTCCTCAATTCTGTTGACAAGCCCACTGATTTGTTAAAAACATCCGCTTTACGCCCCCTTCAATTGGGCTAAATTTGCCATCCGAAAGCAGTGAACCATGAGTAAGATCATCGCCATAGCCAATCAGAAAGGAGGTGTAGGTAAAACCACTTCGGCCATCAATTTGGCCGCCAGTTTGGCCGTGTTGGAATACAAAGTGCTGTTGGTAGATGCCGACCCACAGGCCAACTCCACTTCGGGTGTTGGTTTCGACCCACGCAATGTAAAAACCAGTATATACGAATGTATCATTGGAGAAGCTGAGCCTTCTGACATCATTCTGCATACTGATACTCCGAACATGGATCTTCTTCCAGCCCACATCGATCTGGTTGGAGCTGAGATCGAGATGATCAATCTTCCCAATAGGGAAATGATGGTGAAGCTGGTGATGAACAAGGTCAAGAACGATTACGATTTCATCATCATTGATTGCTCTCCTTCTTTAGGTCTCATTACTGTCAACTGTCTAACAGCAGCCGATAGTGTGCTCATTCCAATTCAGTGCGAATATTTTGCGTTGGAAGGGCTTGGAAAGTTGCTCAATACAATAAAGATCGTTCAATCACGTCTGAACCCCGATCTTGAAATGGAAGGACTGTTGTTGACCATGTACGATTCACGCCTACGTTTGGCCAATCAGGTGGTGGAAGAAGTAAAAACCCACTTCCAACAATTGGTTTTCGATACCATCATTACGCGCAATACGAAATTGGGCGAGGCTCCGAGTTTCGGTCAGACCATCATCATGCATGATGCAGCTTCCAAAGGGGCCAACAACTACCTGAATCTGGCACGCGAGATCCTACAGAAGAACGGAATGACGCGTTTGAAGGACAGTGAGAAAATTCTGAACTGATGGCCAAGAAAAGCGGATTGGGAAGAGGCTTGGGAGCGTTGCTCGAAGGTCAGGGAACGGATATCTCCGTTTCTGGAGGCGTCAGTGAAAGCGCCATTGCCGGTTCTATCAGCAATATTCCTGTCTCACAGATCGAGGCAAATCCTTTTCAGCCACGCACTCGATTCGACCAGGAAAAATTGGATGAATTGGCGGCCTCCATTTCGCAACTTGGGATCATTCAGCCGCTTACGGTGCGCAAGGTCGATGTGCATAAGTACCAACTGATTTCCGGTGAGCGCAGATTCCGTGCATCGCAGCTTGCCGGCCTTACAGAAGTGCCTGCTTACGTGCGAGTTGCCAACGATCAGGCCATGTTGGAAATGGCGTTGGTGGAGAACATTCAGCGCGATGATCTTGACGCGATCGAAGTGGCCATTTCGTATCAACGGCTCATTGATGAATGCAAGCTTACGCAGGAAGGCCTTGGCGATAGAGTAGGGAAGAAACGTTCCACCATTACCAACTATCTGCGTTTGTTGAAGCTTCCACCGCAGATTCAGAAGGCCATTATGGACCGTGTGCTGAGCATGGGGCATGCGCGCGCCATCATCAACATCGAAAATGAGGCGGAGCAACTCGAGTTGTTCAAGCGAATCATAAAAGACGGTCTTTCCGTTCGTGCTGCCGAAGAGGCCACGCGCAATGTGAAGACTGCTTCAAAGAAAGTTGGCGTTCCACAGGAATTGCCCATCGAATTGGAACGTATCCGCGACCACGTGGCCGATCAGTTGGATGCAAAGGTTTTGCTTCGTGCCGATGCGAAAGGCAAAGGTGCTTTGAGTATCAATTTCAGCAATGAAAGCGAACTGAAACGCATTCTCTCCATTCTGGATCTTCTTCCATGAAAATGACCGCTTTGGTCAGATATTCCGTTGGCATCATCGTATGCCTTTCATTTCAGTTCAACTATTGCACAGCCCAAAAGGCTGATAAGAAGAATACGGAGGTTTCCATCTCAGATTCAACGGTTGTAAAGAGGCCGCATTCACCGTTCAAGGCCACTATCATGAGTGTTGCCCTGCCCGGATTGGGTCAGGTTTACAACGGTAAATGGTGGAAAGTGCCGATCATTTACGGGGCGTTTGGCGGATTGGTCTACAGTGCTGTCTGGAATCATGGCAAGTGCAGAACCTACAGGGACGCATACCTGTTGCGGGTTGATGACGACCCGGCAACCATCGATCAATTTCAAGGTCGTTATACGGATGCCAACCTTCGGCAATTGGTAGATTACTACCAGCGCAACCGCGACATCTCGTTCATCTTCATTGGCGTTTTTTACGCGTTGAACATCATAGATGCCGGAGTAGATGCACACCTCAAGGGCTTTGACGTGAGCGATGATCTCTCCATGCAGATTCGACCGACCATGCAACCTATTGGACCGTATCAGCAGCCGATGCCTGCACTTGCAGTTACGCTAAGGTTAAAGTAGGAGCTTCGGCTATTAGTGCAGCATCACCACTATCATGTGCCGAGCATCAATAAAGCCTACATTTGCCCAAGCCCATCAAACACACAACCATGAAAATTGCTTTATCCGGATACGGGCGCATGGGCAAGGAGATCGAGAAGATCGCTTTGCAACGCGGCCACGATATCGTAGTGAAATTCGATGATCCGGATGATTGGATGGGGAAGGAAGAACAGTTGGCCGAAGCCGATGTGGCCATCGAATTCTCAATGCCGCACAGTGTGGTTTCAAACATTTTCAAATGCTTTGATGCGAGGGTTCCTGTGGTTGTGGGCACCACTGGTTGGCAGGAACAGTTGGAACATGTAAAGGACGTATGCCATGAACACAACCAAACGTTGTTCTACGCTTCCAACTTCAGTATCGGGGTCAATCTTTTCTTCGAACTGAACAGAATGTTCGCCAAGATGATGAACGAACATTCGGGCTACAACGTGCGCATTGAAGAAACACATCATACCGGCAAATTGGATGCTCCGAGCGGAACTGCGATCAAACTGGCAAACGACCTGATTGACCGATTGGATGCCAAAGACCTTTGGGTCAATCATAAGGCAGAGCACGAATTCGAACTCGAGGTATTGTCGCATCGGGTCGAACACGTTCCGGGCACGCACGAAGTGTATTACGAATCGGAAATCGATGACATTCAATTGAAGCACATTGCCAAAAGCCGCGAAGGATTTGCAAAAGGGGCCGTTCTGGCTGCGGAATGGGTATACAGGCGTAAAGGGGTATTCACTATGGGCGACCTCATAAATGATGTTAAGTTCGCGGGATTCGCGAAATGATCTGGAAATAAAACCGTCAATTTGGGCATGAACTGGAAATTCTGGGAAAAGAGTAAACCCGCAAAGAAAAAGGGTTTCGTACGCGAATGGGTGGATGCGATCGTGTTTGCTGTCATTGCGGCAACGGTTATCAGGTTGTTCCTTATTGAGGCTTACACCATTCCAACCTCATCCATGGAGAAATCGTTGCTCATTGGCGATTTTCTGTTCGTTAGCAAAGTGAGTTACGGTCCGCGCATTCCAAATACACCATTGGCTTTTCCGTTTGCGCACCACACGCTACCTGGAACCAATGCCAAGTCTTATTTGGAATGGATAAAGCTGCCTTACTACCGTTTGCCCGGCTTTGGAAAGATCAAGAATAACGATGTGGTGGTGTTCAACTACCCGATGGAAAGTTTCCGCCCGGTTGATAAGCGCGAGAATTACATCAAGCGTTGCGTGGCCATGCCGGGCGATAAGTTGGAAGTGAAGGAGCGCATCCTTTTCATAAATGATGAACAGGCTGAAATGCCCGAGGACATGCAGTATTCATACAATGTGAAGACCGATGGTACAGGATTCAACCCCAAGGTGCTGCGCAAATTGGATATCACAGAAGGTGGTCGCACGTCAAATGCAGGTGATTTTAGCTTGACGATGACACACAGCGCAATGGAAGAGATCTCCAAGTTTGCTAACGTTAAGGACGTCAGCCCGGTTGTGGCCCAACCCGGAACTTATGCAGAGTACATTTTTCCGAATTCTGACCCTGAACTGCGTTCCACTGCCCAGAAGAAGTTCTTTTGGAATGTTGACAATTTCGGCCCGATCATCATTCCGAAAAAAGGAGAGACCATTGAGTTGAATACCGAAAATCTGCCCATTTACGAACGACTCATAGCCTTTTACGAGCACAACGACCTGAAGATCGAGGAAGACCGGATCTACATCAACGGTATCGAATCGAATTCGTACACCTTCAAAATGGACTATTATTTCATGATGGGCGACAATCGGCACAACTCGGCCGATAGCCGATTCTGGGGTTTTGTACCAGAGGATCACATCGTTGGGAAAGCCGTGTTCATCTGGTTGTCAATAGACCAGAATGCAACTGGCCTTGCAGAACGCATCCGTTGGAAGCGCCTTTTCAACCTGATAGACTGATCGGAACTACTTCCTGCCCTTGGCTTTGAGCACCGCCAAATTGTTGGTGGCCAAGTAATATGTTGGAAAGATGGCCAAAGCCGCTTCGTAGCTTTGAATTGCCGCATCATCCTGCCCTGCTTGAGCCTGAACATAGCCGAGCATGTTGTAAGCAACAGCGCGGTACGGCATGGTCTGGCTGCCTTCGTTGATGAACTCCTTCATCAGTTCATTGCCAGATTCGGAATGCGAAATGATGCGTTGGATGTATGGAACCGATTCAGCCAAACGCCCCACGTTGATGTTCGCGTACGATACTTCATACAAAAGACTCAGGCTTTCAGGGTCCTTGGTCAAAAGCTTATTGAAGTTTTCCAAAGCAGCTTCGTGGTTGCCCAAATTCTTATTGCTCTTGGCCAAGACCTCGGTAATGGCATCAGATTCATTCAGATTTGCTGCACGTGTGGCAATTTTCAATGCTGCATCGTTGGCACCACTTTGTAAGTATAGGATGGCCAACGTATCCAAAGCCGGTCCGTTGTACTTGTCGAACGCAACGATTCTGTTCAACGACACAATGGCGGTGCCTATGTCGCTATGTTCCATGCTGCGCGTGTAGACGATCCATTCATCTTCAACCAATTTTGAAGTTCTATCGCAAGAAGTGAATGTGATCGAACAAATGAGAATTGCAAAGCCGAGTGTCGTTTTCATGTCCTATTTATAGTTGGCCGCAAAGGTATTGTCTGAAACTGTTTCCCGAAATGCCCCCACTTTCACAAGTTTTATGAAAAACCACCAAATTCACCGCACCATTTTAACGACTTTAGCGTTAAATGCCTTAAACGGAGAAAGGACATGAGAAAAGCAGCAGGCTGGATATTGGTTTCAGTGACGATCGGAGGCAACGTTTTCGCGCAACGAACCATCAAGGAAGAGTACAAATTGAAATTTGATGATGTGCTCAACCTAATTGAAACCAAATACGTGGATGTACCCGATTACGATAAGTTGGTGGAAGAGGCTATCGTTGGCATGGTCAAGGAATTGGATCCTCATAGCGAGTATATGACCGCTGAAGAGTACGAGCGGATGAACGAGCCGCTTTCGGGCAATTTCGAAGGAATCGGTGTTCAGTTCAACATCATTAAAGACACGATTGCCGTAGTGTCGCCCATTTCAGGTGGGCCGTCTGAAAAGCTTGGGATCCGATCAGGCGATAAGATCGTGATCATTGAGGATACCGTTGTCGCGGGCATCGGAATCACTAATCAAGACGTTATTGATAAACTGCGCGGCCCAAAAGGAACCAAAGTACGAGTGAAGATTTTCAGACGTGGTGTGAAAGGGTTGATCGACTATACTATTGAACGCGACAAGATTCCCATCTTCAGCATGGATGCGGCTTACATGTTGAACGAAGACATCGGCTACATCCGCCTGAACCGTTTTGCGCAGACTACCATGGACGAATTCAATGCAGGAATGGACGAACTGCTTGCCGCTGGTATGAAGAACCTGGTTTTGGATCTTCGAGGCAATTCTGGCGGTTACCTTAATACTGCCATAGACCTATCGGATGAATTCCTGGCCGATAAGCAGATGATCGTTTACACCGAAGGCGTCTCAAGCCCGAAACGCGACAATCTGGCGACAACGAAAGGTCGGTTCGAAAAAGGAAAACTTGTTGTATTGATCGATGAAGGTTCTGCTTCAGCAAGTGAGATAGTTTCTGGTGCGGTGCAGGATCATGACCGCGGCATGATAATCGGCAGACGGTCATTCGGAAAAGGATTGGTTCAGCGCCCATTCAAACTCAGAGATGGCTCAACCCTCAAGTTGACAACTGCTAGGTACTATACACCCGCAGGACGTTGCATTCAACGCCCGTACGAAGGAGGAAATGATGAGTATCGTAAGGAGAATAGGCGCAGGGTTGACAATGGTGAGCTATTCAATAAGGATAGCATTCATGTAGATGACCAAAAGGAATATTACACCGACAACAAGCGTGTTGTGTATGGTGGAGGTGGAATCATCCCCGATGTGTTCATTCCTTTGGACACCACTGAGAATTCGGACTTCCTGCGTGAGTTGTTGGGCAACGGACTGTTCTATCAGTATGTGAACGAATACGTTGACGCCAATCGCGATGACCTGAAGGCAAAGTATGCTACGTATGAAGCGTTTGAGAAAGGTTTCACGCTTGATGATGCATTCTTGAATGAGTTCATTGCTTTTGCAGACAAGGAAATGATGCCAAAGGAAGCCGCTTCAGACGATGCTGATGCAAAGAAGAAAGATTCCGGACTTTCTTTGGATGAACGATTGAAGGAATACAACGAGGCGAAGGAAGAAGGCTTGAAGGTTTCAGACCATGTGATCCGACTGAGATTGAAAGCACTTTTGGCCAGAACACTTTGGGGGACGGAAGAATTTTACCGGGTTTTCAACTCCGAAGATCAGGCTGTTGTAAAGGCAATTGAATCCATCAACGACAAGAGTTTCAAACGACTGAAACTGTCTTACAACTAAAAGCAGAAAGCCCCGCATTGCGGGGCTTTTTTCATTTAGGGTGGTAGATCTTCTCCGCGTTGGCGAATATCTCTTCGCGGTTCAAGGTCATCCTTTTGGTCTGTTGATTCACGTACAACTCCATTTGGTCATTGTAGTGTTTGCTCCAATCCCGGTTCGATGCCCCGTATGGATGCAGTGTTTCCAAACTCAGATTTCCGTCCTTCCATTGCGCAAATTGCACGTACGAATCGGCCACGAACGTCTTGAAACGCCCTTCAGTGTAAGGCAGATTGTAGTTCGCGGCCAATGCATCGGCAAAACCGCTCACCCCAAATTCCTTATCGCCACGAACGTGAACCTGTAATTCCCCGAGCGTCACATCCAGCGTTTTGAAGTACTCCATCAAGTGCTGGTTAGCGTAGCCTACGGCTTCCACATACAGGTCGTCTTCAATGTCAAGGCCTTCAATAAAGGTTTCAACGCCCAGATTCAACTTGTCGAAGATGTAATGATATGTCAGCATGAACATGCCTGCGGCCTCGCTTTCCTTGTCGGCACGTCTGTCCCAGTTCTGCATTTTCACGATGCTTTCCGCCACTTCGGGGAATTTGGTCGGATCCAGTTTCATGAAGTTGTCAATGGAAGCCAAAAAAGCGCTTGAATCTGGGAATTGGCAGTCGAACTTTATCTGTTTGGCGTCTTGCAATCCAACGCGTTCGCAATCTTTCATCAATTCCATCAAACGTGCAGCACGGTTATTGTCGCCAGCCTCAAAACCAAAGTAGGCAGGGTAGTGGGTGGGGTTCAGATTCTCGCTGGCACTGGTTGCATTGAAAGGTGTATTGTTGGTGTTGAAGACATACCCACATTCAGGGTTTATCACCTGAGGGCGTTCTTGGATAGGATGGAATTCGGTCCAAAGCGTGGCACTCGTGTCGCCACGAACCACGGAAGCCCAGTTGTAATCTTCATTCCGCTTCGGCATCAGGCCATTGTTCAGGTACATGATGTTGCCTTCGCGATCGGCATATACGATATTGTACCGTGGATACGCTTCCATGCATAGTGCCGAATAGAATTCATCGAAGTTTGCAGCCTTGTTCATCCGATACATCTGCTCAATGGTGTTGATGGTCTGATTTGCCGCCATTCGGATGGAGAAGAACTCACCATCTTTCGATTTCACCGTTGCCCCATATTTGCTCCAGTAGGTCATTTTCGGAATCGGAACAGTGAGAATATTACTCAGTTTCACTTTTAGGAAGGTCAGTCTGCGGTCGAGGTCAAACCACTCGCCATCAAAACGATAGGTGAGGTTCTTCTTCTGATCCATCTCCAAGTGGAATACATCAACAATGTCGAGTTTATTGACCGTGTGAGCCCAACCCAGGTTCTCGTTCGAACCCAAAAAAACAGCCGGTCCTCCGGGGAAAAGACCACCTAGAATATTCAAGCCCTCGTTGCTGCACAGGTGCGCCTCATACCACGAAAATGGCCCTTCCATTGGCTGGTGTGGGTTTATAACAAGAATCGTGCTTCCGTCATCGGTTTTGTTGGCATTGAATGCCATCGCATTTGAACCAAGCCAAGTGCTACTTCCGTCATAGTCACCATTCAGAATACTGGCCACCTCATTGTGCGCCCCCGAAACGATGCAGGCTGCGAAAACATTAGTGTAAACGATATCCTTACCTCGAATTGGAAAAAGGCCGGGTAACAGAACCTCATCGGGGTATGAAGCCGCGAAGGCATTCAGTCCTTGCGCATAACCATCGATGTACTGTTTGAATTCCTCCGAGAACACCTCATCGAATTTGCTATCCACAACGCCATGAACATCAAAAGCATGAAGCAGAAAGTCGCGCTTTGCACCTTCTTTGCCCAGCAATTGCCCGGATCTTCCTTGGCCAGCTATCAACATTTCCTGCATGGTGCCAAAGTCATCCTCTGCATTCGCCCAAGCAAGACCATAGGCTACTTCGTGATCCTGATCGGCAAATATGTGAGGAACACCCCATGCATCACGCACAATGGTGATCTTTTTCCGATCGACCTTCTCAAAATCCGATCCGGTTGAGTTTTTCGACTCTTTGTTTTTCGATGGTGGATTGGCAATTACCGCGTTGAAGCTTGAGAAACACAGCATCAACAACAGAATAATTCTTGGCATTGTAATAATTGGGATTTAGGGTTAATGGATAGCCAAAGCTACCCAAACCCCAAAGGTCATCCAATTAACTATGTGTCAAGTGATTGTAAAATCACTTTGGGTGGTAAACCGCCTCAGCCTCCGCCATTATCTTGTCCTTGTCAAGCGTCATGACCTTGGTTTGCTGTTCAGCGTACAGCTTCATCTGATCGGTGTAGTGTGTTGAATTAGGTCTGTTCGATGCTCCGAATGGGTGCAAAGTTTCCATTCGTACTTCACCGTTTTTCCATTGGACGAAATGAACGTAAGAGTCTGCCACCCACGGCTTGTAACGGCCATCTTTCCATTCTTCATTGTAATTGGCCGCCAACGCATCCGGAAATCCGCCAAGCGGAAGATTGACATCGCCACGAACGTGACGCTGCACATCTCCCAATCTGGGAATCTGCCCATCATAGTGCGTGTCGATCTGCTTTTTGGCCCATTTCAACGCCTTCAGATAAGTGGTATCCGGTATGCTCACTTCCTTCTTGAAGTGGCCGTCTCCGAATCCCATCATGCTGAAAACCTTTTGGAAAGTGATAACCCAAGCACCGGCTCCCAAATTGTCCTTGTCGGCTTTCTTGTCCCATTCGTTAATGGCCGTGATCAATGGTGCCAATTCAGGATACGAGTTCGGGTCTAAGTGGAAAAGATCTTCTATGGAACGCTGAAATGCCCCGCAGGCAGGGAATTCGTAATCGAATTTCATCTCCTTCATTCGGTCGAAAGACACTTTCAGAGAAGCAGGTTCATTCATCAATTCCAGCAACCTTTCAGCACGGTTGTTCTCCCCCAGGTCATATCCGAAACCAAAATAGGCAGGATAATCATTGATATCGAGCCATTCTGAACGGTCTGTACAATGCGCAGGGTTGTTGTTCGTATTAAAAACCCATCCGTTGTTAGGATTCACTTTCTGCACAAGGTCTTCCACGTCATGGAATTGCGTCCAGCGGGTAACGTCAGAATTGCTTCTTACGGGCTTTGACCAATCATGATCCGGATTTCGCCTCGGCATCACGGCATTGTTCAAATACATGATGGTGTCATTCTCGTCAGCATAGACGATATTGAACATGGAGATAGATTCCAATCTCAGCGCGTTGTAAAACTCAGTGAAGTTGTTGGCCTTGTCCATTCGGTACCACTGTTCGCCTACGTGAACTTTTTCGTTGGCCGCGAATTTCACCGCATAGAAATTACCATCAGGAGATTCCAATGTAGCCCCATATTCACTCCAGTAGGTTGTTCTTTTCACCGGGAAAACAATTCCCTTGGCCAATTTCACTTTCAGCCAAACAGGGCGCTTTTCAAGTTTCAACCATTCGCCATTGAATTTGTAGTAGGCTTTTTTCGATGGATGCATTTCCAATTGGAAGACATCCACAAGATCCAAATGGTTGAAGGTGTGTGCCCAGCCGATGTGTTCGTTGTTTCCAAGGAAAACGGTGCTGCTTCCCGGGAACATGGCACCATGAATGTTAAGTCCTTCTTCGCTGCACACGTGCGCTTCGTACCACGAGAAAGGACCGGTCACCGGCTGATGCGGATTGATGCACAGCATTGAACTGCCATCGGTTGTCTTATTGCTGTTGAATGCAAATGCATTAGAGCCGTATGGTAGGTTGGAATCCATGTCGCGGTCATACGTTCCGTTCATAATGCTTGAAACGGCACCTGGAACACCGATCAAAGCACTTAACGCGAACATGTAAGAGCCAACAACATCTTTCGGATTCACCGGAAAAGTGCCTTTTACCCGGATCTCCTTTTTGTGACTGGCTGCGTAGGCGTTTATCCCTTGGCAATATCCTTCCAAGTATTTCACATAGTCTGGAGAAAGAAGGGAAAATTCCTTTTCGACCCGATCTCTGAAACCGATGGAGTGAGAAAAGAAGTCTCGTTCGGCACCTTCAACGCCCATCAGCTTTCCTGCAAGTCCTTTACCAGTGATGACAAGTTCCTGCATCGTATGGAAATCGTCTTCTGCATTGGCCCAAGCCAAACCATAAGCAGCGTCTGCATCCGTTTTGCCGAAAATGTGCGGCACGCCCCATTTGTCGCGCACAATGGTCACGTTTTCGGGATTAACGGTAACGGAATACGTGTAATCTCCGCCATCAGCGAAAACACAATTCATAAGCCCGAACAAGGTCAGGCAGGCAATAAAATGTTTCATTAAACGTAAGGGGTTGAAGGTTAAAGACTTCCCTTCAAATTTACGCATTATCCGAATACAATTCCAAAAGAGTTATTTCTGGCGAAATTCCAATTCTTCCCATGTACCCGATGAAGCCCAAGCCTCGGTTAACGTAGAGGTTCTGTTCCCCTTCAGAGTACAATCCGGCCCATTGCTTATAAACGTATTGAACCGGACTCCAATTGAACCCGGGTATCTCAATTCCGAACTGGAAGCCGTGGGTATGACCTGAAAGTGTCAATTGGAATTTCTGCGGATGTGACTTGACCTGCGCATCCCAATGACTTGGGTCGTGAGAAAGAAGTAGTTTGAACGGAATTGATTCCACTCCAGCAACGGCCTTGTCCAAATTGCCGTATTTTGGGAAATGACGCGATGCCCCCCAATTCTCAACACCAACTATCGCGAGTTGCTGGCCATCCTTTTCAAGTGTCGCATTGTCGTTCAGCAACAGTTTCCAGCCTGCATCCGCATGCACTTTCTTCAGTCTGGCGAGATTGTTTCCTTTATCTGAAGCTGATTGCCATGGTGCGTAGTCGCCATAGTCGTGATTTCCAAGAATGGAATAAACTCCCATCGGAGCAGAAAGTTGAGCAAACTCTTCGATGAACCGTTCAGCTTCGGTGGCCTCATTGTTCACCAGGTCTCCAGTAAAAAAGATGATGTCGGGCTTCAACGATTTAATCTTCTCGAATGCGGATGCGAAGTAATCACCAGTCGAAAAGCTACCACTGTGTAGATCGGAGATCTGAACAACCTTCAAACCGTTGAATGCAGAAGGAAGGTCTTTGAACACCAATTTTCGCTTCCTCACTTGGAAATCAAATGCCGTTTTCACCATTCCGAAAACCATGGCCGACATTGGAATGGCTGCGGAAATGATACTGAGTTTGGAGATGAAACTACGCCTGCTTGCCAGGAAATTTCCAGTTTCTGTTGGGCCGAAAAACTGATAAATTCCATGACCGATTCTGTATACGTCTTCTGCCAATAAAACAATGATACCGATCAATTTAGGCACGAACAGCACCATGAAAATGCTGAAAACATAATAGCGTTGATACGCCTGAAGTTCAGATTTGCTTGATGCGTAAGGCAGTCCAACGTACGTTCCTACATTCAATATCCAATAAGTTGAAAGGACGATCTGTCTTGTCCTCGGTGTAAAATCCTGAATTACGGTACGGATTGACTGAAAAAAATACGCTTCAATCAAAAGGACGGTCAGGATGGGTATGAAAAGTCTCATTACCAGCATTGTAAGCAAACGCCATACAAGTGTAAGAGTTCGATGCTTGACAAAATTTGTTGGATCCTTGAGGCCTGTCAATTCTCGATCGGATCAGTCGTTCGTCTAAAACTTTCTCGAATACCTTGGAAATGTGTTTCGTCTGTCTATACTTTTGTTTCATCGAAGAATGTCGTACATTCATCGGCCCCTAATCAAAATTTAAATCGGTTACAACTAAATTTCACTTCATGAAGAAAGTCCTACCCTTCTTTTTGTTTGTCCTGTTGTTCTCTGTTTCGCAAGTAGTTGCGCAGGACAACATGGGTATCGGAACGTCAACACCTGACCCCAGTGCAGTGCTGGAGTTGAGTGCGTCAGACAAAGGTTTCCTTACTCCGAGACTAACCACAGCGCAACGTTTGGCTATTAACTCGCCAGCATCAGGTTTGCTCGTGTACGATACTGACACGGACAACTTTTGGTATTTCGATGGTGCCCAATGGGTATTGGCGGTCGGACCTCAGGGTCCGCAAGGACCTGCTGGAGCCAATGGGGCAACAGGCGCTCAAGGACCTCAGGGTCCACAGGGAGCTCAAGGTCCACAAGGTCCTGCTGGTGCTAATGGCGCCACAGGAGCTCAAGGGCCACAAGGTATTCAAGGTCCTGTAGGTGCAAATGGTGCCACAGGTGCTCAAGGGCCTGCAGGGGCTCAGGGTCCGGCAGGTGCGAACGGTGCCACGGGTGCACAAGGTCCACAGGGACCTGCGGGTCCTGCAGGTGCTGTCGGTCCGCAAGGCCCAGCTGGTGCTCAAGGTCCAGCAGGTGCTAACGGTGCAACAGGTGCGGTAGGCCCTCAGGGTCCAGTAGGGGCTAACGGTGCCACGGGACCTCAAGGTATTCAAGGGCCTCAAGGTCCACAGGGTCCTGCAGGTGCTGACGGTGCAACTGGTGCAGTAGGCCCACAGGGTCCTGCAGGTGCAGTAGGCCCACAAGGCCCACAAGGATTGACTGGAGCCACAGGAGCGGTAGGTCCACAGGGCCCAGCGGGTGCTGATGGTGCAACAGGCGCAGTAGGTCCTCAAGGTCCTCAAGGTCTGACCGGTGCTACAGGTGCAGTTGGCCCACAGGGTCCAGCAGGTGCTGATGGAGCAACTGGAGCAGTTGGCCCACAAGGCCCACAAGGTTTGACAGGTGCCACAGGAGCGATTGGTCCACAAGGTCCTGCAGGTGCAGATGGCGCTACTGGTTCAACAGGCGCAGTAGGCCCGCAAGGTCCACAAGGTCTGACCGGAGCCACAGGCGCAGTAGGTCCACAGGGTCCTGCAGGTGCTGATGGTGCAACAGGTGCAGTAGGTCCGCAAGGCCCACAAGGTTTGACTGGTACCACGGGTGCTGTAGGCCCGCAAGGTCCTGCAGGTGCAGATGGCGCTACTGGTGCAACAGGCGCAGTAGGTCCTCAAGGTCCTCAAGGTCTGACAGGTGCTACAGGTGCAGTTGGCCCACAGGGTCCACAAGGATTGACAGGTGCTACAGGTGCAGTTGGTCCTCAAGGTCCACAAGGTTTGACAGGTGCAACAGGTGCAGTAGGCCCACAAGGTTTGACTGGAGCCACAGGAGCGGTAGGTCCACAGGGTCCAGCAGGTGCTGATGGAGCAACTGGAGCAGTTGGTCCTCAAGGCCCACAGGGTCCACAAGGATTGACAGGTGCTACAGGTGCAGTTGGTCCTCAAGGTCCACAAGGTTTGACAGGTGCAACAGGTGCAGTAGGTCCTCAAGGTCCTCAAGGTCTGACAGGTGCTACAGGTGCAGTTGGCCCACAGGGTCCACAAGGATTGACAGGTGC
>Ga0172367_10000515_pt1 | contig 59704 bp, 43 predicted proteins | sample Lak10m_FD_114542 | JGI IMG/M metagenome (GOLD analysis project Ga0172367, IMG submission 114542) | Freshwater microbial communities from Kabuno Bay, South-Kivu, Congo - kab_022012_10m | ecosystem: Environmental > Aquatic > Freshwater > Lake | place: Democratic Republic of the Congo: South-Kivu... | reverse complement strand
GTGACAAACGTGGTGTAATCAGAGTCGAACGCATACATTAAACTGTTAATGTCACGCTCGTTGAAAGCCAATCGTAAATCCCAACTGTGCGTTAGTGAATTCTGTGTTTGACTTAAATCTTCTTGCAAAAATTCAAGGGTGTAACTGCTGTTGGGTTCGCACCACAAGTGTCCGTCTGCATCACCAATACGCAAACTCAATTCTGCAATTTGGTCTAGCTTAAATTCAAATTGAAATTGTCCTTTCTCATTGGTAGCTGCAGTACCAACAAAGACGGGCACTTGACACAAGGCATCGGAAAGTTGATAGATATAAACCGTTTGATTCGGGAAAGTAGAAGCCGTGCCTGTCAGCTTAACCTGCGCTTGTGCAGCAAGGTGAAGAGTGAATAAACAAACAAGTACGAGAATCTTCTTAATCATGGACGAACCGCTTTGGGTACGAACGCAGAAATGTCGCCCTTATTTTTATATATCTCACGAATAACCGTCGAATGCAAGGGCGCAAATTCAGGGTCGGTGAAAAGTATAATGGTTTCTAATTCTCCCGATAGCGATTTATTCATGTGAGCAATGGTGCGTTCGTATTCAAAATCGCCCCCCGTGCGAAGGCCGCGCAGAATATATTTCGCTCCTATACTATTGCAAAATTCAGAAGTAAGTGTTTCATACGTACACACGCGGACATTTCCTTCGTTAGCAAAGGTTTCTTCCAACCAAGCCAATCGCTGTTCGAGAGGAAAGAGGTAGTTTTTGGTGGTGTTCACGCCAACCGCAACCACAATCTCATCGAACAATTCCGTTGCACGCAACACAATGTTCTCGTGACCTTTGGTTATCGGATCGAACGATCCTGGAAACACAGCTATTTTTTTCATCTTATCCTAATTTGAAGAAAGAAAAATGCACATGCCCATAACTGCGACGTTGCCAGAAATGAGGCGTTCCCTCAAAGTTAATTTCTTTTGGATGTTCTATCACCATTATTTCCAATCCACTGGAATCTTTTTCGAAAAGCATTCCAGGCAATTCAGTCAACCAAGGCAAATCATAAGGCGGATCGGCTAATACCACTTTCGGAAGTTTGATTTGCTTAGAAACAAATGCCTTCACGTCTGCAGCTACAATTTGCAATTGTGGCGCACCAAATTCAGTTCTTAATTTTTGTAGAAAGCGCGCGTTGCGCATATTTCCTTCCACACTGATTACACGCTTCACACCACGACTAGCCAATTCAAGCGAAAGGGCACCCGTGCCGCTAAATAAGTCCCAAGCTTCTTCCACTTCTTCCCATTCCACGTAATTATTCAAAACGTTGAACAGGGCTTCTTTGGCGTAATCGGTTGTGGGTCTTCCAGCGAAATTTTTATCCACCTTAAACACCCTTCCTTTCCAATCACCTCCAATTACGCGCATAGCAAATGTAATTTCCAAAGATCGGCGAAGGTGCCTTCTTTAAATGCATCAGAACAATGCACCCCACGCACATACTTGTTCAGCATGGTTTCATACGATTCATCGTAATGCAATCCTTCCAAATGAATACTCAATTGAGTGAGGTCAATCCCAAATTGCATACAGCCGTTAGCCAAGAAGTACAACAGGTCTTCTGCCGTGTTTCCTTGGTATTCATTCAAGAGCAACACTTCTTGTTGTCGTTGTAACAATAAGTAATGCTTTTCCTGCGTCACAAAAGCAACAGCACTTTCCTTGTGAAGGGCTACGGTATTTTTCTGCTTGGGCAATAGCAGGGTAGGAGTGGCAAGAACCACCAATCCCGCTGTTGCTTGCACCAGGCGTTCCACCGAAGAAGAATAGGCAAATACCACCACCATGTTTTGAATGCGATTCGTTTTAAAGCGAATGAATTCATTGTTGGAAACCTGCGGAACATAGTTCGCGATATGCGTCTCGTCGAAGAGCATATCCGGCACCAAGTTGAACGCAAGTGGCTCTATCGATAATTGCGCTTGATTAAACACCACATTCGGTAAATGCTGAATCAAATAAGCCACCACCTCTTCGTAAGGTATGCCTTCGTTCGATTTGAACGTTTTACTGAAGGTGTAATGAACTTCCCCTGTTTGCTGGTTCATGACAGCCAATGAAAACATATAAGCTTCTACATGCATAGCCAAAAGATACCGAGCGCTTTGCTCGATAAGACTTGAGGGAAATTGCATGTCGTTACTCATGTTTCAATATGGGTATAAGTTTTCGCGCCCAAATGTACGGCTTTCCCGCTTCATCTCCTTTCTTTGCACTGCATATTTACCCATGGAACAAGCCGCTTTTCAATCACTCTTACTTAGTCAGTTTGCCTTCGAGCCTTCCGAAGGTCAAGCGCAATTGTTCTATGCCTTTTCACGCATGATGACTTCGCACAAAGATCGATTGGCTTTGATGATAAAGGGATATGCAGGAACGGGTAAAACAACCTGCGTGAAAGCCATGGTAGATGCCCTTTCGCAAGTGGGCCGTCGCTCGGTATTGCTTGCTCCAACGGGTAGGGCCGCCAAGGTGCTGGGGAACTACAGCGGTAGAAAAGCCTCTACCATTCACAAAGAGATTTACATGAAGCGAATGGACAAGGCGGGAAGAGTTTGGTTCGAATTGAAGGAAAACGAAAATCTCAATACCGTCTATTTTGTCGATGAAGCTTCCATGATTGGCGCCGACCGCGTGGTGTTCAACGACGATGATTTCGATGCGGGAAGTTTACTCGACGATTTACTCACTCATATTTACAGTGGTGAGAATTGCTCCTTAGTTCTCATTGGCGACACCGCCCAGTTGCCACCAGTAGGAACCAATCTCAGTCCGGCCTTGCAACCAACGGGTCTGCGTGATTCGTACGGACTAAACATTGCAACCATCGAACTCACCGAAGTTATTCGTCAGAAAGAAGGTTCGGGCGTACTAATGAACGCTACCGCACTGCGCAACCTTATTGTTTCGCAGGCCGAAGAATTGCCACAGTTTTTTTGTGCCAATTTCAAGGATGTGCATCGCGTAACCTCCGATATGCAGCCTTGTGTAGAAGATGCTCTCTCGAAATATGGCATCGACGATACCATGATTATCACGCGTTCAAACAAACGCGCAAACCTCTTCAATCAACAAGTAAGAGCACGCATCCTCTACCACGAAGAAGAAATTAATTCATCCGATCGGATGATGGTGATTAAGAATAATTATTTCTGGATCGACGAGAAAGAATCGAATGAAGTCGGCTTCATTGCCAATGGCGACATCATTCAGGTTGTGCGCGTAAGAAGCTTTGAAGAGCGAGGTAATTTTCGTTTTTGCAAGGCCGTTGTGCGCATGATTGATTATCCCGATTTACCCGAAATGGAAGTCATGCTCTTGTGCAATACCATCTGGGAAGAAACAGCTCAGTTAGGGAAACAACGCATGCAAGAACTTTGGCAAACATGTGCGCTTGATTATCCAGATGCTGTTAGCATGGGAGCCCTGCGTCGCGCCCTTCAAAAGGATCCGTATTACAACGCGCTCCATGTGAAATTCTCTTACGCTATAACGTGTCACAAGGCGCAAGGCGGACAGTGGCCGTGCATTTTTGTAGATCAAGGATATTTAACCGACGAACACGCTGGAATGGAATTGAACCGCTGGTTTTATACGGCCATTACACGTGCTCAGGATGAGGTGTACTTGGTCGGATTTCAAGATAAATTGTGGGTGGAAAGCGAGCGCGGATTATTTTAGGCTCATCTTCAAAAAGGTCTCTAATTCTTCCGGACTGCGGGGCTTAGCAACAATTTTCATGTTTTTGTCTAAGACATAAAAAGCAGGCGTTTTAGTCACGCGATAATCTTTGGCTCCTTTCGATTCCCAACCTTTTTGTCCGCATACATTCGTGAAGGTGAAGGCTCGTTCGGTTAAAGCGGTTTTCCATGCGTTCACATCGGTATCTACCGAATAACCTACGAATCCCACTTTCTTTGCTTGGTACGCCGAATACATCGCCGTAATTTTTGGCGACTCTTGTTTGCAATGGGTACACCAACTGCTCCAGAACATAAGCACGGTGTAACTGTTTTTCGCGCAGGTTTTCTTTAAGTCGAAGGCTGTTCCGTTTTGGTCGGTGCCGTTAATGTTTAGGGGGGTGCTTCCTACAGCAAGTCGACCAATACTTTCCGCGTTGCGTTTAATCACATTCGAAAAATTATCATCGCCACAACTGTTGTCGTTGATGTAATTATCCATCAAATACACCGTAATGTTTTCCATTCCGCTCTCGTAAAAGCCGGTTAGCATCTCATTCAAAGCGTATTCATAAACGTCTTGATTGGCGTGGGCTTTATCGGCAACTAAAGCAATGCAGTCGATGAATCCACTCTCAGTTCCTTTACTAAACGAACGCATAAACGACTGAATGCGGTCGTTCAAAACAGTAGTGTGTAGTATACGCGTGTCTGTGAAGTCGATGTTGTCCCAGTAATGTGCCTTGTCCGCATAAGGCTCTTGCTTCCATTGAATGACTTGCGTTGCGAAGCACTTTTTCTTGGCGATTAATCCGTTTTGGTAAGCGGTGAAATCGCGTTCCAATTGTTCTAATTTGCGTTGTGCGCTGGTGTCGCCATCGCGTTTCCATTTCACCGTAAGATCGCGTTTGGTCTTGTTGAATTCGGCTTCTTTGGGCACATACTCAAACCATATTTTATTGTTTTCACCTTCAGCGCATGTGGTTCCGGTGTCCCATTTCATACTGGTCAATTTCAAGACGGTGGTGGGTTCATTGTTATCCATTGCGAAAATGACCATGGTGCTCGGATTAACGCCTACGGCATACAAACCCTCGCTGTAGCTGCCTTTGAATTCGTAACTGTTATTTGAAACTTTGGTAGAATCTACCAGGTCTAAGGTGCGCCCTGTTGTGCGCCATAAATGAATAACTACGCCGTTAGGTAAATTTCCTAAGCCTTTAATGGTGTGGCTTTGCGCTGATGCTGCAAACGAAGCAAGTAGGGTAAAAAGGAAAAGTAATTTTTTAGGCATGTGCAAGTTTAACAATGAATTTTGTTCGGCTTGGCATATTTTGTTCCAAAATTAATTCCTTCCCTTTAGATTTGTCGCATGGACCTCGAATCCCTCTTTCAAAAGTACGCTTGTCAGTCAGAAGACGAGCTCTTGGAATGCCTGGCCGATGCCGCTTTTGAAGAAGCCAAGAAGTTTAAATCGCGACTCAATGTGCGACCACTTCGACTGAAACACCTCAAGAAATTAGAGGAGCTTCGCATGGAAGAATCGCTGGTACTAAGCATGCAAGAATTTCGGCGGGAAATCCTGTGGAAAGTCGAGTCAGACTGGCTGAACCAATTGCGTCAGTATGAAACCGAGGTGGCCCAATGTCTTACGCTTTTGTTTCAGTCCAATAGCGCATCAGGCATGTGCTCTTTCGCGCTAGCCCTTCATGATTATCTGGTAGAGTTTGAGCATTTTTTGGGACAAGCAAATTTGGACGAGTATCCGTTTGAAGTCAAATCACAAGACGAGTTTCCAACCTCATTTATTATTCAGTGTCTTTTAATTGACCGCCACTCTGAAGCATCGAATGCGCTAGCGAAGGAGAAGAAACGGCTTTTACTTTTTGTGTAATTCTTGATTTTATTCCCATAAACTGGTATAGGGCTTTCCCTTTATACCTATTCACCTTTGGAAGATAATATATCTTAATGTTGTTTCATCGGACAACTTTTAATTATCTTTGTATGGAACCAAGAAAAAAATATCGGAAAGTAGAGTTGAGTGGTCCGGAGATGCATGATTTTTTGGAGAATCTTGATCCCGTTGAACTTGAAAAAGTGGTCTGGACTTTTAGGCTTATTGAATCTGTAGAGCATATACCTCGAGTTTACTTCAAACATATAACTGCTTGTAAAGGGTTGTTTGAAATCAGGATTAGGGCAACTCGAAGATTGATTCGGATTTTTTGTGTTTTCGGATCACAAGAGAGAATTGTTTTGTTGTGTGGTTTTATAAAGAAGACAGATAAGACGCCTCGACGAGAAATTGAACGAGCAATGAAACTAAAGTATAATTACGATGAAAAAAACAAAGGAAATTAGTTCAGGTTTGGAATCGCTGGATTCCTTTATAGACCGCACGTATGGAAAGCGTGGGACTGCTGGTCGCGAAAAATTTGAAGCAGGGTATGAAACATTTCGCCTAGGATTCTTGTTGCAAGAAGCGAGATTAAAACGAGGCCTTTCTCAAGAAGAATTAGCGATGCGAGTTGGTACGAACAAAGGATATATTTCAAAGGTTGAAAATGACCTGAAAGAAATTCGGTTTTCAACGCTAAAACGTATAGTTGAAGAAGGACTAGGAGGGAAGCTTGTTTTAGAAATAAAACTGTAATTCAAATCAGCAATGAAGAATCGCGATACGTTCGTTAGTAAACTGTCAATAGCAGGCGTGGCGCTGCTTACCATTGGTGCCATTTACTTGATTTCATTGCTGAAGTTTGATTATGATTTTGAAGATTTCTTTCCGAAGAATGACCCGGAAACCGATTTCTATCAAGACTTTAGAAAGGCTTTTGAAACCGACAACGACTTCTTCATTGTTGCTATCGACAACGAAAAAAGTGTCTTCGATGCAGAATTTTTAAGACGCGTCGATTCGTTAAATACTATTTTGAAAAACCTCGATTACGTCGAGGAAGCTGTTGGTCCCACCCAACTGAATACCTATGCGATGGATCCGTTACTAGGCGGATTCTTCGAAGTGCCTATCCTCTCAGCCAATTCACCTGAAACGTTCGAAACAGATTCCATTGCCTTATTCAAATCACCCAGTTATGTAGGGGTGTTTATTAGTCCAGATGCCAAATCAGTGGCTATAAACATGAAGCACACGCAAATGCTGAGTAAGGCGAAATGCGATACACTTTCTCAGCAAATTCAAGCGGCGGTGGATTCGTTTCATTTTCCGCATACCCACGTGATTGGTCGCGCATTGGGACAAAAGATGTACGTCGAACTCATGATACGTGAGTTGGCTATGTTCATCTCCATTAGTCTGCTTATCACGGTAGTCTTTTTATTCATCGCCTTTCGCAGTGGCTGGGGAATACTTATTCCAACCCTGGTGGTATTGCTGAGCATAGTCTGGACACTTGGCTTTATCAAGATCATGGGCAAAGACCTCGACCTCATGCTAACGGTCTTGCCCACCATTTTGTTTGTAGTTGGAATGAGCGACTCGGTGCATGTGCTTACCAAGTACATGCAAGAATTGCGAAAGGGAAAGCAAAAAGTAGAAGCCATTCGTTATGCTTTCAAGAGCATTCGTTTGGCTACTTTTTTAACAGCGCTAACCACCTCTATTGGCTTTTTCACCCTGGTCTTTTCGAACATTCAACCCATAGCAGATTTTGGAATTTATACGTCGGTGGGTGTATTGCTAGCTTACGGCTTAACCTACACCTTGCTTCCAGCCATTCTCATCCTGGGCAAACCTCGCCGCATGAATGAGTTTGCCTTAGCCGAGGATTTTTGGACCATTCGTCTCCACGTATTTTTTCAGTGGTTGATTAGAAATAGAAGATGGGTGTGGATAGGAGGTGTGGTGGCTTTAGCCCTTGGTGCCATCGGAACCTCACGGATGATAGTGAACAACAAAATGCTAGAAGACCTGCGCGACACGCACATTCTGAAGCAAGAGTTCAACTACATGGAACACTCTTTTGCCGGATGTCGTCCGTTTGAATTGGGAATCCGATTAAACAGCAATTCCGCCTTGCATGATCCGCAGGTGGTGAGAGAACTTGATACGCTAGAACAATACTTACGTGTGTACTACGGAGTAGGAGCTATGCTGGGTCCGGCTCAAGTGATTAAGGAAATTAACAAGACATTTAATTACGGCGAAGAGTCGGCCTATGTGGTTCCTGAAGACAAGCAAGAGCTTAAGCGTGAACTTCGTTTCCTTTCGCGCCCGGAACTTTCAAAGGTTTTCGCATTAGCCTATAATGACTCGCTCAAGACGGTGCGCATTAGCGGGAAAGTGGGCGATGTAGGAAGGTTGCATTTCGATTCGTGCAATGTCGCCTTGTCGAAATTCATTGAAGGCAATTGTCCGTCGTTAACCCATTACAAGGTAACGGGAACAGCGCATTTAATTGACGAGAATAACAGGGCATTGATTGAGAATACGATGTGGGATTTATTCCTCAGTGTTTTTGTGATAGGCATTATCATGGGTGTGGTTTACAAATCGTGGAAGATGATACCGTTAACCATATTGCCGAATTTATTTCCACTGTTATTGGTGTCTGGAATCATGGGCTGGGCGGGCATTCCATTGAAAGTGAGTACGAGTATAATTTTCAATATTGCATTCGGCATAGCGGTCGATGATACCATTCATTTTCTTGCTCGCGTCAAATCATTTTTGGGCGATGGCCGTTCGTCGTTGTACGCCGTGAAGCGCACGTTTTTAACAACGGGCAAGGCTATGATTGTAACGACGCTCATTCTCAGCGGTGGCTTCTTGACTTTAATATTCAGTGATTTCTTAGGCACCTATTACATCGGCTTACTCGTAAGCTTAACCCTATTCATCGCTCTAGTGGTTGAATTGCTGTTCTCTCCGTTGATTGTGATGTATTTTTATAGGAAGTAGATTCCCCTTATCCTCCCAGTGTTTCTCTTTCTAGCGATGGGAAAAGGTAGGAATGGGTTAGAAAGGGGAGGAGAAGGTTGGAGGGGGTAAGAAAAGGTTGGAGAAGGATGGAAAGGGTTGGAGAGGGTTAGCAAAGATTTTTTTACTCTCAGCGAAGCTTTGATTGCTTGCGATTGATTCGAAGAATTGATCACGAAGTGAGTTGTGTTTCTCATTCTCCAACTGATTCTATTTCTTAATTACATTTACTTCAATTTGATTTCAATGAGACATTTAATCGCTGCACTTTTATTTTTTATTGGAACAGTTGAATCTGCTTTTGCACAAAAAGATCCATTGCATCACGAAATGATTTTCGTTGAAGGCGGTACCTTTCAAATGGGAAGCAGTTCATGGTCATTAGATGAAATGCCGGTTCATTCCGTAACGTTAAGTGCCTTCAATATTGGAAAATACGAAGTCACGCAAGCCCAATGGAAAGCTGTAATGGGAAATAACCCGAGTAGTTTTTCAGGGTGTGAAGATTGTCCGGTTGAAAGAGTTTCTTGGAATGATGTGCAGGATTTTATTCGAAAGCTTAATGCGCAAACAGGTAAGAATTATCGTCTTCCAACCGAAGCGGAATGGGAATATGCAGCCAAGGGAGGCAAGAGCAGCAAGGGTTATACCTACAGTGGATCGAACGACTTAAATTCTGTCGCTTGGACTATAGACAACAGTGGAAGAAAAACACATGCAGTCGGAGGCAAGCAAGCCAACGAGCTGGGTGTCTATGACATGGCGGGCAATGTTTGGGAATGGTGTTCCGACTGGTACGGCACATACAGCAGCTACAATGAGACCAATCCAACGGGTGCATCATCGGGCGCCAACCGTGTTCTTCGTGGTGGCGGTTGGAACATCAATGCGGACGACTGTCGCAGTGCTAATCGGCTTGGGCTCGACAACTGGTACTACAATATCGGGTTTCGGCTTGTTTTGCCTGTGGAAGAAGAAAAAATTGAAGGAAAAATTACAGAGCCAATAGAAATCATAACACCCTCAGAAGAAAATAAAAATGAATCGATGGTGTTTGTCAATGACGAAATTGCGCAATATCCCGGTGGTGACGCGGCTCTTTATAAATTTATTGTTGATAATTTGGTTTATCCCGAAGATGCCATTGAGAAGAGAATCGAAGGGAATGTTTATGTCAAATTTGTTGTTGATGTTGACGGTACGGCAAAAGATTTCGAAATAGCAAAAGGGGTTGTAGGAGGGCATTCATTGGAACAAGCTTCATTAGAAGTATGTAGAAAACTTCCCAAATTCATTCCACCTGTCCGTGATGGCAAGCCAATAAAATCCTATTATTTATTGCCTATTACATTTGAGTTGTAACTCCATTCCCTCCATCGCTGCAATTGATTCGAATTGGGGAAAGAAGTTTTTACTCTCAGCGAAGCTTTGATCGCTTGCGATTGATTCGGATTGGGAAATGAAGTTTTTACTTTCAGCGAAGCTTTGATCGCTTGCGATTGATTCGAAGAATTGATCACGAAGTGATTTGTGTTTCCCCTTCTCCTACTAGCTCTCTTTCTTCAAACAATGGCTGATAGAAAGACAAACAGAAACAGAATGAAGGAAATTAAAAAAGAATAGTCACTTCCAATCGGGCATTAAATCCAAGTTCAACAATTTTTTGAAGTGTTGAAATGCGTGCTTCTTTGAGGTTGTTTTCAATTTTTGAGATGTATGATTTAGTGGTTCCAACTTTAATGGCTAGTTCTTCTTGTGTCATTCCCAGTTGTTGTCTGGTTTGTTGAATTAATACACCCGTTTTGAAGAGCTCATATCCCCGCTCTAATTCCTCACGTTTATTTGTGCCTCTTTTGCCGAAGTGCTTATTCTTAAGTTCATTCAGCGTTTGTGTGGTTTTCGTTTTCATATTCACTTTTTATTCTTTGTGCTTTGTGGAGTTCTTTCTTGGGTGTCTTTTGAGTATTCTTATAAAATCCTGAAGTGGCGACTACTAATTTTTCTTTTACGAAGAAGCAAAAAATTCGATAATGATTCTTCCCATGTTGCACCCGCATTTCATAGAGCCCATGAGTGTTTTCTAAATGTTTAAAATAAATTTCTGGAACAATCTCGAGGTCTTCAACCAATTCAATTGTCCAAATAATTTTCTCTTGAACCTTTCTGTTTTGTTTTGCAAAAAAGTCCTCGAAATAGTTTTTGTAGAAAATTACTTTTCGATGTTTTTTAGTTCCGTCCATACAAATTTACAAAAGTTTCACTAAAGTGAAACATTTTAGGTTTTCATTTGTGTAAATTTCAATAGTCTACATGTTTTGAATACTATGTTTTATGGGCAGGTTATATGCAGTTTATTCAGAGGAAGAAGGAGAAACAGAAACAGAAACAAAACGAATATTCACCCATTCCAACCTTCTCTCACCCATTCCAACCCGCTCCAAAAGCAGAACGACAAACACAACGAGAAGTAGTGTCAAAAAAAACCCAACAAAAAAAGCCTCCGAAGAGGCTTTTCGCGGAAAAGGGGGGATTCGAACCCCCGGTACGGTTACCCGTACGACAGTTTAGCAAACTGTTGGTTTCAGCCACTCACCCACCTTTCCTTTGGCTGTTCCTCTCTTTCAAGAGGAGTGCAAATGTAAAGCGATATTCTTATTTTTCAAATTTTTTTCTAAGCCCCCGCCAATCGCTTGCGTAGCACGGAATACACCCTGTGCGTAGGTAGTCCCATGACGTTGAAATAACTGCCTTCCAGGCGGTCAATTCCTACCAATCCTATGAAATCCTGAGCCCCATAACTGCCCGCCTTATCGAACGGTGCGTAGTGCTTAATGTAATGCTTCAATTCCGATTCACTCAGTTGTGCAAAGGTTACCCGCGTGCAGTCCGTCAATACTTCCTCCCATTGCTTCGTCACCAAACACACTCCCGTATAAACCTCATGCGTTTGTCCGCTCAATTGCTTCAACATAGCCAAAGCCTCTGCTTCGTCTGCGGGCTTATTTAAAATAGTCCCGTTAACATGAACCACCGTGTCTGCCGTGATGATTAATTCATTCCCTTGAGAGCTCGCCAACAACGCTTCAGCTTTGCGCTGCGCCAAGCGCTCTGCGACTTCCGTTACTTTCCACGAGGCGTCCATACTCTCGTCCACATCCGACACCCTCACTTCAAAGGTCAATCCCATTCCCTTCAATAATTCCTTCCTGCGTGGCGATCCCGATCCCAAGACTAACGTGTAGGTGTTCAACAACGGTAATAATTCTTCCATGACTACAAATTTAAGCCGTAAATTTGCGCGCATGCATCAACTTATTCTTATTCTCGACTTCGGGTCTCAGGTTACTCAACTGATTGCTCGTCGTCTGCGTGAACACAATGTCTATTGCGAAATCAAACCTTGGAACAAGGTGACTGAAATCCCTGAAAACTGTGTAGGTGTCATCCTCAGTGGTAGCCCCTTCAGTGTTCACCAAGAGAATGCCCCGCTTCCTGCGGTGTTCGACCTAAATCCAAACCTTCCTATGTTGGGCATCTGCTACGGCGCACAGCTGATGGCACATACTACCGATGGAAAAGTTGAACGCAGTACCCACCGCGAATACGGTAGAGCAAACCTCATTTCTCACGCTGCAAATCACGTCTTGTTTCAAGGCATTCCCGATAACTCACAGGTGTGGATGTCGCACGGCGATACCATTACAGCTCTTGGTGACGATATGGAAATTATTTGCAGCACCGAAAATGTGAAAGTGGCCGGCTATGCCTTCAAGAATAAGCCTGTATTCGGATTGCAATTTCATCCGGAAGTATTCCACTCAACAGACGGTAGCACCATGCTTCGCAATTTTGTGGTGGATGTATGCGGATGTAAACAAGACTGGACCCCCAACTCGTTCGTGCACGAATCGGTAGAAGCGATTAAAGCGCAGTTGGGCGACGATAAAGTAATTTTAGGATTAAGCGGTGGTGTAGATTCTTCTGTAGCTGCTGTGCTCATTCATAAAGCCATTGGAAAAAACTTGCATTGCATTTTCGTGAACAACGGTCTGCTTCGCAAGAATGAATTTGAATCCGTATTAGATTCATACCAACACCTCGGACTAAACGTAAAAGGCGTTGATGCCAGCGATAAATTTTACGCTGCATTGAAAGGCTTAACCGATCCAGAGGCCAAGCGCAAAGCCATTGGCAAAACCTTCATTGATGTATTCGATGAAGAAAGTAAATTGGTGGAAGGCGCCAAGTGGTTGGGACAAGGTACCATTTATCCCGACGTAATTGAGTCAGTCAGCGTTAGCGGCGGACCATCAGCCACCATCAAATCGCACCACAACGTAGGCGGACTTCCTGACTACATGAAGCTTTCCTTGGTTGAACCTCTTCGTTTGTTATTCAAAGATGAAGTGAGAAGAGTGGGACGCGAATTAGAAATCCCGAACGAAATTTTAAGCCGACATCCTTTCCCTGGACCAGGCCTTGGTATTCGCATTTTAGGGGACATTACTCCAGACAAAGTTCGCGTGTTGCAAGAGGTAGATGATATTTGGATTTCCTCATTGAAATCAGCCGGACTATACGACGAAGTATGGCAAGCAGGTTCTATACTCTTACCCGTGCAAAGTGTCGGTGTAATGGGCGATGAGCGCACCTATGAAAATGCAGTGGCACTTCGTGCCGTAACTAGCACCGATGGTATGACTGCTGATTGGGCGCATTTGCCTTATCCGTTTTTAGCCAAGGTGAGTAACGATATCATCAATAAAGTGAAAGGGGTGAACCGCGTGGTGTATGATATTAGCAGTAAACCGCCCGCAACAATAGAATGGGAATAATACTTGCTTACGGCCATTTCGATTAACTTTATATCACGAATGAAAGCGATATCCCTGCGATTTTTAACCGTTATTTTCTTTGTTTCACTCGGTATCAGTGGCATTGCGCAAGATTGTGCAGTGTACCACGAAGTTGCCGCAGGAGAGACGCTTTATGCGATTTCTCGTCGATACGGATTTAAAGTCGCAGAAGTTCAAGCGTTGAATCCGGGAATAACAGAAAACATTCACGTCGGACAACGCATCTGCATTCCTTCTTCCAATGACGGCCCTGAAATAGAACCGGCTACCAAACCGAAGAACGTAGTTCCGACGGTTTCCACCAAGAAAAAAAACACCTACAACCTAGCTTTACTCTTGCCCTTTGCTACGTATGAAATGAACGCTGATTCGCTTAGCGAACGTTCTTCAAAACTGCGCGGTGTGGCTATTAATTTGTACCGCGGGGCTCAAATGGCGAAGGAACAATTAGAGAAACGCGGAGTGACCGCCAATGTCTATGTCTTCGATGTTGGCGATAGTAAAGAGTCAATCATTCAAGTGTGTAAGCGCATGGAAGAATTGAATATCGATGTGGTGATTGGTCCGCTGTTCAAAGATCCGTTGATAGAAGTAGGGAAGTGGGCAGACAAGCGCGATGTGCATGTGGTGGTGCCTGTTAAAATGAATAACAAGATTTTACTTACCACGCACCACATGAGTAAGATTTATCCAAGTACCGCTTCACAATGGGATTATCTGGCGCGTTATGCAGCCATTAAATACCCAGAAAAGAAAGTGATATTGGCTTACAACGGTTCGAAAGAAGATGGGGTAGCCGCAGCAGCGCGTCGTGGATTCAGAGAAATAAAAACGCAACAATACAAAGGCGATTCATTGCAATGTTTCGATGTGTCGAAGGGCTATACCGCCTTTACTGCAGCGCTAACCGCAGCAAAAGGACAAGTCATTGTCTTGAATGCCTGCACCGATTCAAAAACGTTTGGAGGTGTGTTCAGCGCACTGAGCGGACAAGGCAACGCTATTGTCTTAGGCGGTGAAGAATGTGACGATTACGACTACCTCTCACGCGATACACGCGAGCGTTATCAAGTGGCCTATCCGAAACCCGTATTCTTGAATTACTTCGATGAAAACGATTTGGAATGGATTACAGAATTTAGAAGAGAATTTAAATCAGAACCCAGTGAGTTTGCCGCCATCGGACACGATGTGGTTCTGTATTACGCAACAGCATTGTACCAATTCGGTACTGAGTTTCCAGAGCATATGAACGAAGTGGATGTGAATGGACTGGTGGGAATGGGATTCGACTTTTTTAATACCGGACAGAAGTCTGGTTTTGAAAATACGTTCGTCAATGTGGTTGAAATGAAAGATTTCAAATGGATACAGCTAAACAGTTCGGACTCGAACTAACCCCCCTTCAGGAAAAAGTTGTTTCAGACCTACTGCGTATTCAAGATCGAATTTGTAATGGTTTGGAAGAAGTTGATGGAACAAAATTCCAAGAAGATTTGTGGCAGCATAAAGGCGGCGGCGGTGGCCGTACGCGTGTCATTCAAGGTAATGTTTTCGCAAAAGGTGGGGTGAATTTCTCGGTCGTTACTGGGCCTATTCCACACATGATGCACGACCGCATGAAGGCGGGCGCAACCCGTTTTTTCGCTACCGGTGTGTCTATTGTAATTCATCCCGTTTCTCCGAAAGTTCCCATCATACACATGAATATCCGCTACTTCGAAAGCGATTACGGAGATCAATGGATTGGCGGAGGAATAGATTTGACTCCGATTTATGTAAATGATCAGCAAGCCAAACAATTTCATGAATCACTGAAGGAAACCTGCGACGCGTTTTCTCCTTTGTATTATCAAAGTTTCAAGGAATTGGCCGACGATTATTTCTTCATCAAGCATCGCCACGAAACACGAGGCATTGGTGGCATCTTCTACGATTATTTAAAACCCGATTTGCACACAAGCATGGAAACCTTGTGGCAATTCAACACCCGTGTTGGGGACACGTTCTTGAAGGCTTATTTGCCAATTGTTCAAGCCAACAAGGAATTGACCTATACCGAAGAAGAGAAGCAATGGCAATTGGTTCGTCGTGGTCGTTATGTGGAATTTAATTTGGTGTGGGACAAAGGAACCTTGTTCGGATTGCAGACGGGGGGAAGAATTGAGAGTATTCTAATGAGTCTGCCCAAGTTTGCGTCGTGGGAATACAACAAGGAAGTGAAAGAAGGAAGTGCCGAAGCCCATACACAAGCTCGGCTGGTGAAAGGAATCGATTGGGTGAATCAAGCATAAAAAAAGGGACCAGTTGGTCCCTTTTCAATTCAGTGTCTTTTATTATAAACGATTGTCTACCATTTTAACGCCAGGGTATTTCGATGAGTCGAATTTGAAATCTGCGTCGTTAATACCAGGATTCGCTTTGAAGTTTCTGATTTTGTAAGTCACGTCGGCATTTTCGCGTGTCTTCACATTGATTTTTACCAATTCCATTTTCGCCTTGTCAATGTAAAGGGTAATGGTGTGGAATTGCTTGGTCTTCGGATTTAATGGGTACAATGCCACTTCGTAACAAGCAACACCGTCCATAGTGGCATTGGTGTTTTTCATTTCGTGCTTGAAGTCTTTGTTCCAAATGGTGTACATCTCTGACGGATCGAATCCACCGTCTTTAACGTCGGCTAGGTTATCGATGCTGCATGAATTGTTCTTTTTGGTGTAGGTCCAAACGGTTACGCCATCGCAGAAAACGATGTAGTCTGGTAATGAAAGTTGGTATTTTTTTCCTTTCACTTTAACCGTACCATCTTGTTTGGTGGTTTTTCCTGTTTTAGGATTGGAAAGGGTAGAACTGAAGTCAGAAGAGGTGGTGCTCCATGATTTCGCCTTGGTAGAAAGCTGATTTAATACTTCTTGAGACGATTGAGCGAAAAGCGATGTGCTTACTAAAAGCGCGGTCGCAACGAATAGGTGTTTCATAATTTATTTAAGTTCTGCTACATGTTTTTCAAGAACTGTTCCAAAGCTATTTCATCTGGAATTAACACCTTGCGAGCTTTACTTCCTTCAAACGGACCAATCACTCCGGCCGCTTCAAGTTGATCTACGAGACGTCCAGCGCGATTGTATCCAAGCTTTAATTTTCGTTGAAGAAGAGATGCAGAACCTTGTTGACTTAATACAACAACGCGTGCGGCTTCTTCAAAGAGTGGATCACGATCTTGGGCGTCAAAATTACCCATTTCTAATGAATTTTCATCAGCAACTTCAGGAAGATGGAAGGCATGAGGGTAGCCTTGCTGATTTCCGATATACTCTGTTATGGCTTCAACCTCAGGCGTATCAACGAATCCACACTGAATTCGAATCAAATCATTACCCGAAGTATATAGCATATCTCCTCGTCCAATTAACTGATCGGCCCCACCGGCATCTAAGATGGTTCGCGAGTCAATCTTCGAAGTCACTCGGAATCCAATACGAGCTGGGAAGTTGGCTTTAATAACGCCTGTAATTACGTTTACAGACGGACGCTGAGTGGCCACAATCAAGTGAATACCAATAGCACGGGCTAGCTGCGCCAAACGTGCAATAGGTGTTTCTACTTCACGTCCTGCGGTCATAATCAAATCGGCGAATTCATCCACCACCAACACGATGTACGGTAAGTAGCGGTGTCCGTTATTCGGATTAAGGCTGCGTTTGATGAACTTGGCGTTGTATTCCTTGATATTTCTACACGAGGCATTCTTCAATAATTCATAACGCTCGTCCATTTCAATACACAGCGAATTCAGGGTTTTCACCACTTTACTGGTATCGGTAATAATAGAATCGGCTTCGTCGGGAAGCTTGGCTAGGAAGTGACGCTCAATTTTATTGAATAATGTTAATTCAACCTTCTTCGGGTCAACCAATACAAACTTTACCTGCGAAGGATGCTTTCTATAGAGTAACGAAACCAGAATAGCGTTCAATCCAACCGATTTACCTTGTCCCGTAGCACCAGCCATCAGCAAGTGAGGCATCTTGGCCAAATCGGTTACAAATATTTCGTTGGAAATGGTTTTCCCCAACACCACGGGCAATTCCATGTCGGCATTCTGGAATTTATCACTGGCTATCAACGAACGCATCGAAACCACGTCGGGCTTCGAGTTTGGAACTTCAATACCAATGGTTCCCTTTCCTGGAATAGGAGCGATAATACGAATACCCAAGGCTGCAAGGCTAAGCGCAATATCGTCTTCCAAACTTTTAATTTTTGAAATACGCACGCCAGGGGCAGGAACGATTTCATATAAGGTGACGGTTGGACCAATACTCGCCTTGATTTTAGCAATCTCAATCTTGTACTGATTGAGTGTTTCAATGATGCGGTTTTTGTTTTCCTCTAGCTCTTCTTTCGAAATCTGTGGACCGTTACCGCCGTGGTTGGCGAGTAAGTCAATGGAAGGAAGTTGGTAACGCGAAAGGTCAAGTTTCGGATCGTATTCACCGAACTCTTTATTTCCAATTTCAGAAGAATCAAGCACTTCGTCCTGAACAGGCGCTTCGATTTCAATACCTAAATCCGATAAATCCTCTGAAGGCAGAGCCGAATTCAAGTCAAAAGACTCTAGAGGGGAAGTTAAAGTCGTTTTTTTTTCCTCCTCTGTTTCGTATTCATTCTCTTTCTGATTCTCATTCTCATTCGCTTCTGTTATCAATGAGAAAGGGGTACCCGTTTCTTGAAAATTAAAATCTTTAAACGGACTTTCCGCAATTTCTGGCGAGTCTTCGGCAGCGGGCAGCGGATCTTCCTCGACCTGTTCGATTTCCTCGGGTTCGTCATTTTCCGCGTCTGCCTGAACTTCTACGGTGGTGGCACCCAAGATTTCCTCTTCTTCTACGGTAGGTTCAACGGGGATGGACTTTTTAGGCTTAGGCGTTCGGTTGTTCCAACGAGAAAAGAGTTGATCTACGTAGGCATTGAAGTTAATGACCACAAAAACCAACATGACAAACAATACCGTTAGAAGTGTTCCCAACCAACCCAGGTGATTGATGCAAAACGAAGTCATATACACTCCGTAGCCCCCTACGAATAGGCCATTGATTAAAATTTCAATATGGGGGAAGGGAATGGGATTGCTGCGATGAGCGAAAAATCCGATGGCTAACGGAAGGAAAAGCATAGCGCCAATACTGAGGCGGAAGGTCTTGAAGAACGGAAGTAGGTGCTTTCCGAACACCATTCGAAATCCAATAAGGAAAACCAACAGCGGAATGGCCAAAGCGGCTATTCCAACAAAATGAAACATCAACGTATGGGCTAGTTTGGCACCAATAGCACCCATCCAGTTTTGAAAATGCTCAGAAGAGTTGGTAGTTCCAATAATGAGTTGTTGGTCGTGGTTTCCCGAAATCAAATAAGAAACACAGGCCAGGGCCATGTAGGTAGCCGTAAGAATAACGAACAAACCGAGGATACGGAAGGTGCGCTCGTCGCGCTGGTGGCCAGCGTTACGGTCGGATTGTTCAGAATCTTCGGAGATATTTTTCTTCTTAGCCAAAACGTCAAAAATTAGGAATGTTCGAAGTTAACTTGGAACAAAGCCTAGAAATTGTCTGTTTGAAACGTTTATTAACAGCCTTTTTTTAATGGAAATTGGAATATTCAAAAAGTTTAGTATATTTGCACTCCAATTTTGGTAAAAATGGCAAAGAAAGGAAACCGTATTCAAGTGATTTTAGAATGCACCGAGCATAAAGAATCGGGCATGGCAGGCACTAGCCGCTACATCACAACCAAGAACAGAAAGAACACTCCAGAGAGAATTGAGATTAAGAAATACAATCCAATCTTGAAGAGAATGACTGTACATAAAGAAATCAAATAAGCTTAAGTCATGGCAAAGAAAGTAGTAGCAACCCTTCAAACCGGTGGTGGTAAGAACCACACCAAGGTGATTAAAATGGTTAAGTCTGCCAAGTCTGGCGCTTATACCTTCAAAGAAGAAATTGTACATAACGATAAGATCAGCGAGTGGTTTACTAAAGCCTAATCGTTGCTAACGAATTATGAAAAGGCTTTTCCATTCTGGAAAGGCCTTTTTTTATCTTAATCTCTTCAATTCATGAGCTTTTTCAAAAAACTGTTTTCCAGAGAAAAGAAAGACAAGCTAGATCTGGGTTTAGCCCGAACCCGGGAAGGGTTTTTTGGGAAATTGTCGCGTCTCATTAGTGGTAAGGCCACCATTGACGACGAAATGCTTGATGAATTAGAAGAAATTCTCATCACTTCCGATGTGGGAATTGCTTCTACCGAGAAGATTATTCAGCAAATCCAAGAACGCGTTAAACGCGAACGAGGTATTCCTTCCAGCCAAATCAATCAAGTTCTTCGCGAAGAAATTGCCACCATGTTGGTGCCGCATGCCAGCGAAGAAAGCGAGCATATTGTCATTCCGAATGTCGATGGACCGTATGTAATCATGGTAGTTGGAGTAAATGGGGTGGGAAAAACGACAACCATCGGTAAACTAGCCTACCAGTTAAACAAACAAGGAAAGAAAGTCATGTTGGGTGCTGCCGATACGTTTCGTGCTGCAGCCATTGACCAACTAAAGATCTGGGCCGAACGTGCCGACGTGGAAATTGTTGCTCAGAACATGGGGTCAGATCCAGCTGCGGTGGCATTCGATACACTGCAATCGGCAGTGGCTAAACAGATGGATGTGGTAATCATTGATACGGCAGGCCGTTTACACAACAAAGCCGGATTGATGGAAGAGTTATCGAAAATCAGACGCGTGATGCAGAAGGTGGTTCCCAATGCCCCGCACGATGTGATGTTGGTGTTGGACGGATCAACTGGACAAAACGCCTTTGAACAAGCGCGTCAATTCACAGCGGCTACCGAAGTTAGTTCGTTGGCTATAACCAAAATCGATGGTACCGCTAAAGGTGGCGTAGTGATAGGTATTTCAGACCAATTTCATATTCCAGTAAGATACATTGGTGTGGGTGAAAAACCCGAAGATTTACAAGTCTTCAATCGATTTGAATTTGTAGATAGTTTATTCGCCTCAAAAGAAGAAGCATGAAAACCAAAACCCTGAAGAAGAATAAAGTGAACGTGGTGACCTTGGGTTGCGCAAAAAATATTTTCGATTCGGAAGTAATGATGGCGCAGTTGAAGGCGAATGCATTTGATGTTGAACACGAATCGGAACAAGTCGATTCAGAAATTGTCATCATCAATACCTGCGGCTTCATTGACAACGCTAAGGAGGAAAGTATCAATACCATCCTAGCTTGGGCGAAAGAAAAAGAAAAGGGTAACGTTGAGAAATTATATGTAACCGGATGCTTGAGCGAACGCTACAAACCAGAGCTAGAGCGAGATATTCCTGAGGTAGATGCGTTTTTCGGAACGCGCGAATTACCACGATTGCTTAAAACATTAAAAGCCGATTACAAACACGAATTAATTGGCGAGCGATTGTTGACCACTCCAAGTCACTACGCTTATTTCAAAATTTCAGAGGGATGTGACAGACCGTGTTCGTTTTGCGCTATTCCGCTGATGCGTGGTGGCCACTTAAGTACCCCTGTAGAGCAATTAGTAGCTAACGCGAAATCACTTGCGGCTAACGGGACGAAAGAATTGATCTTGATTGCACAGGATTTAACGTATTACGGATTAGACGTAAATAAAAAACGGACGCTTCCAGATTTGATGCGTCGTTTATCAGATGTAGAAGGGATTGAATGGATTCGATTGCAATATGCGTTTCCATCTGGATTCCCAATGGAAATTTTAGATGTCATGAACGAACGTTCGAACATTTGCAATTACCTCGATATGCCCTTGCAGCACGCAACAACCAATATGTTGCAAGCCATGAAGCGTGGTATTACACGTGAAAAAACCGATGCGTTAATTGCAGAAATTCGAAATAAAGTTCCGGATATAGCTTTGCGTACCACCCTTATTTCGGGCTTCCCTGGCGAGACGCAGGCCGACCACGAAGAAATGATGCGTTGGGTGGAAGAAACGCGCTTCGATCGATTAGGAGTATTTACCTACAGTCACGAAGAGAACACCACCGCTTACGCCTTGAAAGATAACGTTCCTGCACGCACGAAGAAAAAACGAGCAGAAGAAATTATGGAAGTGCAATCGCATATTTCATTAGAATTGAACGAAGCGAAAGTCGGCAAAACATTCAATGTATTGTTCGATCGTACCGAAGGCGATTATTTCATGGGTAGAACGCAATACGATTCACCGGAAGTAGATAATGAAGTGATTGTGAAGAAAGCCGATGGCTACGTGCGTTTGGGTGATTTTGCACAAGTAGAAATTACTGGCGCAGAACATTATGATTTAATCGGAAAAGTGATTAATTAATGTCGAGTGAAAAAGCATATCCCGTTATGGAAACCTTTACCTCTGTGCAAGGGGAAGGGGCATTCACGGGTGTGCCTAGTTTTTTTATTCGATTAGGCGGATGTGATGTTGGATGTGTGTGGTGCGATGTAAAAGATTCGTGGGACGCTGACCGCCATCCGCAACGAATAGTCACCGAATTGGTTGAACAAGCCGTGGCAAGCGGAGTTCATCATGTTATAGTTACAGGCGGTGAACCAACTATGTATGATTTGTCTGATTTGACTTCAGCACTAAAACAGGTTGGAAAACGTGTTCATATTGAAACAAGCGGAACCAATGCATTAACCGGAGAGTTTGATTGGATAACCTTTTCCCCTAAAAAATTCAAAGCACCTCTTCCAGAATATTTCGCAAAGAGTCACGAGTTGAAAGTGATTGTCTATCACAAATCTGATTTGATTTGGGCGGAAGAATTGGCTTCACAAATGCCATCTACCACCTCGTTGTATTTACAAGCAGAATGGGAAAAGCGCGAGCAAATGTCGCCGTTGATTTTCGATCACGTAATAAAACACCCACGCTGGCGCGTGGGTGTTCAAATTCACAAATACATGGGAGTGGAGTAATTACTCTTTCACTACCCGTGCGACATTTCCAAATTCATCTTTAATCAAATAAATTCCCGATGGATAATCGGCGAAGGATACTTGAATGGTGTTGCGTTCTGTTGCAATGAATCGTCCGTCAAAAGAATACACTTGAATAGTACTGCGACGAGATAAGTTAATGAGGCAACGCGTAGGGTTTGGATAAGCGCTGAATGTGGTAGAGGTTTCGCTCTCTAATACCTGAATGGTTCCTTGGTTATTTGACGCATCAGGAGTGGTAACAATGAAATCTACCCATTGCGCATTTCCATCGGTAATTCTACCCAATGAGGTATCGGCACCCATGTGATTCCAAGATATTTCATCGGCACGGGTAAGTCCGTCTGGACTATACAATCCAACAAATTCATTGTTGTTATTCAAACTAAATTTTGCGTGACGCACCCCTTGGGTAATGTCTCCATCGGCCCAGAACAACAACCATCCGTGACTTGGAATAGTTACGCTGTCGGCGAAGGTTGCAGGAATCATCCAACGACGCGGATTCTCACTATCGTCACTCATGAAGTAACCTGCAAGATTGACGTCGTAATTCAACGGATTGTACAATTCCACCCAGTCTTCTAGTTCACCTACGTTATCTGTAATGGTCACTAGGTTTTTCGACATCACTTCATTGATAACAATGGCTTCCGGTTGAATAATAAACAAGGTGTTTGAATTGATGGGCGTAGGTTGAGAGAACGTAATGATACTGTTTGCACCATCGGTTGAACGTCCGGCGCTGCTTCCTGCGGCAATGGGGCCATAGGTGAGGGCATCTACTTGCGAGGTTCCGTTTGGTCCGTATAGTTTTACTGTTCCTCCTGCGTTGCTTAAACTAAGTGGCGTATGTGTGGCACCATCTAACAAATCATTGTCGCACCAAAACACACGAAATCCGTTTGCAGGAATAACAGTGTTGAACGGTTCGTTGGTTGGAATCTGCCACTGGGTGGCGGTTCCGTTGTTGCTGAGGTAGTAACCCCCAACATTGACTTGGTAGTTGTTAGGATTGTAAATTTCTACCCAAGGATCATATTGAAATTGCGGGTCGTGATAAACGCCTGTGTTTTCTGCTTGCACTTCATTGATGAAAAGCAATTCGGTTGTTGCAGCGGCTTCAAAGTTTGTTGCGTCGTAAGTAGGACTGTTGAAGTATTGCCAAGTCGAACAGCCATCGCAAGAACGACCGTAACTGATGTCGGAAGCCTGCTGTGGGAAGTCAATTTGATCGACGATGGTTATTCCGTCGGGCATGGTTAAGATGACTGATTCGCCATTGCTACTTAAGGTGAAATTCGTGTGGTTTTCTCCTTGAGTGGCGTTGTCTTTATCGGCCCAAAAAATAAGATATCCGTTAGGTAGGATGGTTGTAAGTCCTGCATTGGTAGCAGGGATTTGATATTTTGTCAATAGCAAAGGATCGTCTGAGAGGTAGTACCCAGCCAAGTTGACAATGCCACCAGAATTGTATATTTCAATCCAGTCGTTGTATTGAAAAAAATTGTCCATGACAGTCGAGCCATTCGACGCCATGAGTTCGTTGATTTTTAAATTTTGTCCGAATGAAACGAACGCTGCACAAGCAGCAACAAGGGTTAATAATCTTTTCTTCATAATCACCATATGTGTTAGCTCAAAGTTAAGCGATACTCGGGTGAAAAAATTAAAGGATAGCTTAATTGATGCCCAATAGTTTTTTGGCTTCACCCACACTGATGCGTTTTCCGTCTTTGTAGGCAGTGATAAAGGCATCGGGTACGCCGTTGGCTCGGCAGAAATCGCGCTGGCTGGCAGCGTCGGCCAAGTTATCAAATCTGCCAGAAGAATATCGGATGTTTCCATTGGAAAGCTTCTCGACATGCAAGTCTTTGAAGGCTTTCAGAACCTCAGATTTGGTAGGTCTAGCATAGACACCCACTTGAATTGTGAAGAACACACCGGTAGAGGTTTCCAACAATATAGCTGGGACAGCTGTTGGGTCATTGTAGTAGTTCACATCAACTGCGGTGGTGTTTGTATTGGTTGAATTCTCGGTAGTGTTTGAAGTATTGTTATTCGTGTTCGCAGAGTTGGTTTGAGCAAGTTCGTTCGTGCGAAGGATTTCTTGGTAGCCCACGCGCTTACCGTTTTTATACGCTACAATGAATGCATCGGAATAACCCATTTTACGAATTTCATTTCTAGCATCAACTGCCGTTTTGTAATTGGTAAAGAAGCCTGTGCTGTACCGAATGAATCCATTGGTTTGACGTTCGGCATAGACAGGCTGAAACTCGTTAAAGGTGTTGTTCGGAACAGGCGAACGGAAGGCCCCTACTTGAATGGTGTAAAATTCACCTTCCGGCAATGGAACTCCAACAGGAATTGGATTAGCATCGCTGTAAGCGCTGGTCGTGCGTGCTTCATACAAGGTTTGAGTGATGGTAGAAGGAACTACAATAGGAATAGTTGAAGTTGGATTATTTGGATTTCTGTTTTCTACTGTTCTATTTTCTACTGGATTGTTTTGATTCGTCGTGGTGTTGTTTTCAGTAGTTCTATTTTCTACCGTATTGTTTTGATTCGTCGTGGTGTTGTTTTCAGCAGTTCTATTTTCTACGGTGCTGTTTTGAGTTGCAGTATTGTTGGTTTGAGAGGTGCGATTTTCAACTGGATTGTTTTGTGCCGCTGTGCTATTATTAGTTAAGACAGGGCTTTCCGCTTTTCCGTTCAACGGATTAGCAGCATTGGTAATGACCGCATCGTATTCTTCAATGGCGTTACTTTCTAGAACAAGTACTTCTCTGAACGCTGCAGCTTTTTGAATTGGATCTTCAATAAGGTAAGCCTTATTGCGCTTCTCATCTGCTTGATCAAGTTTTTCTAAAATAATTAATTCTTGTTGATGAATTTCTTCTCTCTCAGAACTTGGAAGGTTGTTGTCAAACATCCATTGATTCAAGGCTTGTTGTTTTTTCTCCACTTCGATCGCAGTCATGGTTTCGTAAGTGTTCACATTCTTCAGCTCTTCAAGAGCAATTTGCCTGTGTTGCTCAGCGAGTACTTTGTTTAATTTTTTAATTTCAGATTTGCTGGTGGTGTTCGCTAGCTTTTCTTCATTGAAAGCCACTTGTTCGCGTAAGTCTGACAGGGTAATGGCATTGTCCACTTCTAATCCAGCTTTAGCAAGTCGAAGTTCTACATTGCTCTCGGAAAAAATATTTTCTACGGTGTAATCGTGGTGTTTCTGAGCCGCGGCTTTCTTCTGTGAATCGAGTGGATCTACATATTCAGGAAGCACTTGAGATTGGGTTGCTGCAACCTCTTTTTGAAGTTGTGAAATATTAATAGTGGCAGCAGTAGATTTAAACTCGGGTTTGATTTCCGGAGTGTTACCGCTTTCTAATTCGTTAATGAGTTCAATGCGTGAACTCAATTGTTTGCTGGCTAATTCGTCTGATTTAATTTCAACTTCCACATGCTCTTTCTCGTCCAATAGGGTTTCTAAATCTCGTTTGTAAACTGTAATCTTGGAATCTATCTCAGTCAAATCTTTTTTACGCGTCGTTTTACCTCGAGCGATTTCTAATTCTTGGATTTGATTTTCTTTCGCTGCAATGCGTTGATCTAATTGACGGGCTTGTGTTAAATCTAATTTGTATTCTTCGCTAATGGCCTCAAACGCTTTGTCTAATTCGTGACTGTCCCAATGAATATCAATATTACTTTCTGGTGCAGTGTGTATGAGACTATCTACATGTTTTTCATTGCCTGCATACATGGCGTTTTGAATCTGACTGTTGTAGTCGGATTGAATTTTTTCAACTTGATCTAATCGTTCCAATTCTTCATTGGATCGTGTGAAGGCGTACCACGCCGCATCGCTTGCTGCTTGTTTTTTTATTGCGTCCAAGCGGGCCTCTTCCAATTCTGTGACTTCGCTGGCGTTGTCAGGATCGGTAGTGAGTTTAACACTGTTGTAGCGTTCAATGGCTTCGTCTGCTTCGCTCATGCGCTGTTGTACTAAGTTCAACAACGATTGACGGGTTTCATTCAATGTTCGTTTGTTGCTCTCTACTTCTGAAGTGCGCAAGTTGGTTTCTTCCACTAAATTCATCGAGGCCACTTTGGTCTGTGGACTTAGTGCATCGACTTTAGAACCAGGATCACTTGCTTTATGTGTAACAGTTGAGCTAGTAACCGCACTGACAACGTTGTTTTGCGTAGAGGTGTTGTTCTGAGTTGTAGTATTGTTCTGCGCGGTAGTGTTGTTTTGAGTCGTTGTATTGCTCTGTGTAGAATTGTTGTTCTGCGCGGTAGTGTTGTTCTGCGCAGTGGTGTTGTTCTGCGTAGAATTGTTGTTTTGAGTGGTGGTATTGTTCTGCGTAGAATTGTTGTTCTGCGTAGAATTGTTGTTTTGAGTGGTGGTATTGTTCTGCGCGGTTGTGTTGTTCTGCGTAGAATTGTTGTTCTGCGCAGTTGTGTTGTTCTGAGTTGTTGTATTGCTCTGTGTAGAATTGTTGTTCTGAGTGGTGGTATTGTTCTGAGTGGTAGTGTTGTTCTGAGTGGTGGTATTGTTTTGCGCAGTGGTGTTGTTTTGCGCAGTGGTGTTGTTCTCAAGATTAACACTTGTGGTAGCGGGGACAGTATTATCCAATTGCGCTTTGGTTAGAAGCATAGTCCGCTTCAACTCTTCCATGTTTTCCGCCAAGGGCTCATCCCAATAACATTTCACTTCCACCTTTTCTCTTCCTGCAATCTTGCTATAAATAATTTCTTGCTTGAAAACATGATCTTCTTCTTGCTGCGGGATTTGAACTTCTACTTCGTGCACTTGTGGACTCGAAGAAGGCTGAACAATGTATTTATAACTTCCGCTTGCTGGAAGAAAGAGCAGGGCAGTGCCTGTGTTGTCATCACTATAGGTATCTACAACTTTTTTTCCTGTTTTATTTTCAATAATCTGAATGTGCGCTTTGTGTTCATTCACATCCACGTTAGAAATGAAATCAGCTTTCAAATAGGTAATGCGCATCGGAATTCCTTCCACCATGACTTTGTACACATTCAGGCTGTGTGCTGGACTAAAACGACTACTGGCGAAATAGGCAGTTACCTGCGCTGAATCGGTAATGAAAAACACATCGTCATCGGGTGTGTTAATGGCAAAGTCCATATTAATCGCTGGTCCGAACTGCTGCGTGGCATCGTCCCACTCACTTCTGAAAATGTCATATCCACCCATACTTCCATGTCCCTTCGACGCGAAATAGAGCGTGCGTCCGTTGGGATGCATGTAGGCATAGTCTTCATCGTACGGCGTATTAACATCGCCCTTCACTTTTACCGGCGTGCTGAAAACGCCATTGGCGCGGGTAGTGACGTAGATATCTTTGCCCGTAGCACCGTCTTTCCCTTTGCTTGAAAAATAAATTTGTTTACCCACTTTTGGATAAAACAAGATGAGGCTCTCTTTCGATTTTTTATCCAAAGCAGATTTTAATTCCTCTGGAGTAGCGATGATTTTTCCAAGTTCTGGATCAATGTTCATGTAGCGATAGAAGTCTTTTCTCTCTGCTTCTGTTTTTTCGATTACTTGAATATCCTTGATGCTGCTCAATAAAGTCATTCCCGATTGGCAAGCCATAATCTGAACAGCGACATCACTTTTCGCCAATTGTTTTTTGTCTGCTGTAGATTGGAAGGTTTGGTATTCGGTAAGGGCATCCTTGAAATTGTATTCCAAGTGATACGCCCGGGCCATGAAGTAATGGGTTTCAGGATTGGTATAACCGCGCTTTATCCCATCTTTCATAAAGAGAATGCTCTGTTCCTTTTCTTGATTCACGAAAATCCCACTGGCTCCGAAACGAAACGCATACAATGGATTGTTACCATACAACGAAACCAATTGAGAATAGATGGGGTATGCAGCTTCGTAATCGCCTTCCTCAAAAAAGGCATTGGCTTCTTCAGCCAGGTGTTTTTCATCGACCGGTTTTTGGGCTAACGCGAACTGCGGATGTCCTAACAACAGGAATCCGACACACGCAATAAAAATTAGCCTCAAATTTTTCATGATTCTTATACGAATCTCCGTTTCGTTTTGCAATTTCGCAAATTATGAAGAAAAATGTAGTTTTCGGAGCAATTGTCATGGCAATTGCCATAGGCCTTGGTGCATTAGGTGCTCATGCCATACGTAAAATGATAGACGCTGAGAGTTTGGTCATTTACAAAACAGGGGTAGAATATCAGGTCTTACACGCCTTTGGATTAATTATCAGCGGATGGATTTTCGATGAGGTGAAGCCACGAAAGGTGATAGGATGGTTGTTCGGTTTGGGAATATTGTTTTTCTCTGGAACCGTTTACCTCTTTGGATTCCGCGCGTATTTAAGTGATTCGTTTTTGAAAATCATTGGTCCAATTACGCCCATAGGTGGCACCTTGTTCATTATTGGTTGGTTGTACTTCGCTTGGTATTACTATAAAATGAAGAAATCACCTTCAAGTGAACAATAAGCTCGTAGGGCTGTTAACTTTGCAAAAAATAAAACACTATGTCAGTATTAGTAGGAAAAAAGGCTCCATCATTTAAAGCCGGAGCAATCACTAACGGTGGAACATTAACCGGTGATTTTTCATTAGATCAATATATTGGAAAGAAACACGTGGTGTTCTTCTTCTATCCAAAAGATTTCACCTTCGTTTGTCCAACCGAATTGCATGCGTTCCAAGAGCGTCTTGCTGACTTCGAAGCTCGCAATTGCGCGGTGGTAGCATGTTCTACCGATACAGAAGAATCACACTGGGGATGGTTGCAAATGGAAAAGAAAGCGGGTGGTATCAAGGGAATTACTTATCCGATTGTTGCCGACGTTGCGAAAACCATTTCTGATGCATACGGTGTATTAGCGGGTGAATATGATTACGATGAAGAAGGAAACTTAACTTCTCGTGGTGCTATGATTGCTTACCGTGGACTTTTCTTAATTGATAAAAACGGAGTAGTGCAACACCAAGTGGTAAACAACTTCCCATTGGGACGTAGCGTTGAAGAAGCGTTACGCATGGTTGATGCGTTACAATTTGTTGAAGAGAACGGTGAGGTTTGTCCAGCTAACTGGTCAAAAGGTAGCGAAGGAATGAAAGCCGATCACGATGGTGTTGCTGCTTACTTAGGTACACACTAAGATTATATTTTGTTGGAAGAAGGGGGCTTCGGCCCCTTTTTTTGTGCGCTTTAGTTAAAAGGTTATATTTGAATAACCTTAACCTTATCGCCATGAAGCAACTACTGGGCGTTGTTATTTTTAGTTTCATCTTTTTTCAAAACATACATGCTCAATCAATCAGCGATTGTGAAGGAGCCATTGTACTGTGTGGAGACCTCTATACTGAAACGCAAGCTTCTTTCAATACCGGAAGTGTTTACGAAGCAACAGGTTCGTGCAATCAGGGATTGGAACAATCATCAGTCTGGTACACCTTTACCGTGCAGGCAGATGGATATCTAGACTTCGTTCTTACTCCTGCAACTTCTACCGACGATTACGATTGGGGATTGTTTAATATCACTACCGGCGGATGCGCGGGATTGGGTACCACATCGCCAGAGGTGAGTTGCAATAGCTATGGAGTTTTTGGTGTGAATGGTCCAACTGGAATTTCTTCAGAGTTGGGTGGTTCAGGAAATTCAAATGGACCAGGTGATTTGAATGGTCCGCCATACAACGGCGATTTGCCTGTTGTTACAGGACAAACCTATGCTTTGGTGGTAATGAATTGGACCAACAGTACGTCGGGGTACACCATTGATTTCGGTGGTTCAACAGCTTCGTTGTACGACCAGATTCCACCAGCACCATTGAATGCTACCATTGATTGTTCTAACCAAATCATACAGCTCAGCTTCACCGAACACATTGTTGTCTCTTCCATTCAGGCGAGTGATTTTACAATCACCGGTGCAGGACAAACTTACACCGCTTCTCAAGTGGTAGCCAATGGCTCAACCTTGGCAGATTCTTTAACCATTACACTTGCTAATGCCATTCCTTCAGGCGGCACCTACACCTTGAACATCACCGATGCCAGTGGCTACGTGCAAGACCCTTGTGGTAATCTAGGAACAACCAGTATTTCATTTCAAGTGAATGACCCCATTAATTTTTCTATCACTTCCACAACAGCCTGCAACGGCTTTGGTGCAACAGTGACCGTTGATAATGTTACTGGTGGTAATGGCACCTATACCTTGTTTTTTAATGGGATGAATCAAGCGAATTGGACTATTCCAAATATGATCCCTGGAACGTTCAGTGCAGTAGTTACTGACTCGAATGGTTGTCAACGAACGTTACCGGTCACCGTGCCAAATCAACCCATAGCCGTAACCATTCCTATGCAAGATTCATTGACTTGTATGAATCCCTTTTTTACCATGGCAGGAGTAGAGGTTATTCCCGCGCAAAACGTGACCTACTTGTGGGAGGGCGATGGATTGTCTGATTTAACCATTGCTAATCCACTGGTGACAGCGCCGACGGCATTGACACTTACAGTAACCAATTTAGACAACGGTTGTTCTGCATCAACGTCCTCAGAAATTTATGCAGGTGATGTGTATAGCCTTGATCTTTCTTCGATGGTTGTGCCGAATGTGATTACCAAGAAATCTGATGGGAAGAATGATGTGTGGAAAGTAATTCTTTCCGCCAATCCCAGCTTAGACCTTACCACGCTTTTCATCAATTATGATTTAACCGTTTTCAATCGTTGGGGTGATATTGTTTTTGAAAGCAATTCTACCTTAAAAGATTGGGACGCGAAGGACGTTAGTGCAGGCACCTATTTCTATCTCTTCCATTACAAAACAGATTGCGGAACAGCCATAGAAGAAACGTTAGAGGGAACTATACAAGTGATTGAATGAAGGTTGGATTAATTCTGCACGGAAAGAAGCCCCGGCAGAAAGAAATAGAACAAGAATTTCACGCGGCCTTCGCTCATGATACACGTCGGGTGACGTACACGGAATTCGCTCATCACGCGCAAGACATCGCTAAATCGTATTGCAATGACGAGTTTGATTTGATCATTGTGTCGGGTGGCGATGGTAGTTTAAACGATGTGGCCAACGGCGTATTAGCATCTAACTTTCCACATGTAGTTATTGCGATTTGGCCCACAGGGACAGGCAATGATTTTGTAAAAACAATTCCAACGTATTCATCCTTTCAAGCTATGCGCGAAGCTTTTATGAATCAGCGCACGGTGAAAGTAGATGTAGGGAAGATTACTACGACCGAAAAACAACAGTACTTTATCAATGTAACTGATGTTGGATTGGGCGGCTGTGTAGCGCGAGATATGAAAACGAGTAGACGACTGTTGGGCTCGTTTTTGACGTATCAATTATACATCGTTAAGAATTTACTGATTTATCGAAAGAAGAAAATTCAATTTCAAATCGATGAGCATAAAGGAGAAGCAACGGTAATGAATTTCGTGGTTGCCAACACGCCTTATTTTGGGAGTGGCCTTGGTATTTCGCCCGATAGTGATCCGTGCGACGGAAGATTTGAAGTGGTTATTATTGGTGAAATCAATCTCTGGCATTACTTGCGTTTTATTCCGAAAGTGAAACGGAAGCAGCGCATTCACTACCATAAAATCCATTATTTGAGTGGAAAAAAAATCGGCATTGAAGCGGAGCGCCCAATGCCGATTGATATGGATGGTGAATTTATTGGTTTTACCCCGTTCACCGTTGAATTAGCGGCGCAAGTAAATGTGCTTAGTTCTTAGGCTTCGCGATATACCTCTCCGGAACCATACTTTCCTCCACCACCTCAATTTTCACGTTCGCTAATCCACTGCGAATGAAATTTAATTCTTCCGCAGCTTGGCGCGTTAAATCAATGCTTCGCTTCGATTTTTTTGGAAGTCGGTCGTTGACACGGACATACACGATGGAATCGTTTTTCAAATTCGTGACTTGTAACCACGTTCCAAATTTGTAGGTCTTGTGGGCGCAGGTATAACCGCGTTGATGAAAGTCTTCACCGCTGCTGGTGTGCCTGCCTTCAAACTTGTCGTGATAATAACTTGCTCGTCCGGTCTCAGTCTGCGCATGTACACAGAAAGACAAGAGCAAAAACAAAAGGAAATGAATAGCCTTCATTTCCTAAAGTTAGTCTTTTTTATCGAAGTATCATGACGTGACCTGTCACTACTTTGGCCGGTGGCATCTCACCATCTTTCGCTTTCTTTCTATAAGAAATCTGCCAAATGTATGCGTCGTTCTGCGCGTAGTAATTGTCTTCGCCCGGTAAATGCTCTTTGCTATTGCCAATCCATCCTTCGTTGATGTCATTGGTCTTAAATACCTCAACTCCCCAACGATTGAAGATGATTAATTCGTAGTAATCAATTCCACCCGTACTTGAAAAACTAGGTAGGAACACATCGTTAATTCCGTCATAGTCCAAAGGTGTAAATGCATTCGGCACATAAAGCTGTATGCCATCTACCGCTAACAACATCGAGGTTTGATCCACGCACCCGTATTGATTTGTAGCAGTCAAGGTAGCTAAGTATTCGCCTTCGTTTTGATACACATAAGTTGGAGAAACATCGTTCGACCAAGAGCCATCACCAAAGTTCCAATAGTAAGCCGTGGCATTGATGCTGTTGTTGTAAAACTCGAAATACGGATAGGTGATGTCTGCACTAATGGTATTCGTTAAGAACGATGCCGTTGGTATTGGATGCACCAATAACTCCGCAGGGAAATTCAAGGTGTCTTGACAACCGGCCAAACTTTGCACAATCACCATAATGTTTTGCAATCCACTGGTGGTGTAGGTATGACTCAACGAAGTTGGACTCAAGTGATACTCAAATACACCGTCTCCGAAATCCCAATACGAAGTAGCCACGTTCGTGCAGTCAATGGTGAAATTCACTGTTGTGCCTTCACACATCTCTGTTGCATCGGGTGTGAGTGTTACCACGGGCACCGCATCAATGTTCAAGAACTGCATAGTAGTGTCCACACAATTGTATTGGTTGTGCACGGCCAAATAAATTTGATGAACACCCGGAGTAAGAATATCAACGGTGGTTTGATTCGAGAACGATGAGGTTTGCTGCGTATCAACTATCCAATCAAATGGTGCAACGGCATCTATAGAGGTGCTAGTTAAATCTACTTGAACCGGCGGATCAAAACACGCAAATAAACTGCTTGCTGTAAACGATGCAATGGGTTGAGGGAAAACACTCACCACCTGCTGCGCGGAAGATGTACAGGTTAAGATAGGAACAGTAGGATATACATTCTGCGCGTCAATGGTGATTTGATAGTTCTGAGGAATACCCGTTGTATTGCTATACGTGTGAAACGGAGAACTAGATGTGGTTCCATCGCCCCACGTGTAAAGTAAGAAACTGGTTGGATTACCCGATACTGCTACATCCATCGGACTACATCCGCTTGTGGTGTTGTAAGCCGTATTCGATAAATCTGGATTGGCAAAAATGGTGACGTTTGTGGTGGCAGTGTTGGTGCAGGATTGCCCCATAATGGTCGGAACCGTCGCACTTAATGTCACAGGCACTTGCGTTCCTGAAACACTTCCTGCGTTAAACGTGAAGGTGGTCTGCGCCGAATTCGAACTTCCCAATCCTCCAAAATCCCAAGAGAATACCACATTGCTTGTGCTGCTTCCAGGAACGGTTCCGTCGAAAGTAATGCTACTTCCTTCACAAATAAATTGGTCGGAAACATTGATGACAGGAATAGGATTTTCATACACCTGAATCGAAGTGAACAAAGTGTCGTAAGCACAACCATCACTCACAACTAAATACGGATTGTAATTCGTAACCCCAGTTGAACTGGTAGATGGATAAGTAAAGGAGACTTGGTTTTGATTGAATGCATTGGTATTGCCCAAATCACCAAAATGCCAAAACGTAGTGAAGTTAGGATCTGCACTGGTGTTGGTGAAGTTTACCGTTAAGGGTTCGCAACCTTGGTTAACATTCACCGTGAATCCGGCTTGTACATTGTCTGGCATCACCGTTACAGAATCGGTGAACGCATCACTGCCGCAAGCGTTGCTGAGTGATAAGGTAATCGGATAGGTATGAATAAGTGAATCACTTGGGAAATACAACGAGGTTAAGTTGCAGTTGTTCGAAATTCCAACAACCCAATCCCAATGACAGTTCGTTGGTTCACCTACCGCAAGATTGGTTACCACCGCACTTGTTCCTGAACAAATCGTATGATTGGTTAAAGTGAAATAAGCCACCGGTGTTGGAAGAACTTGAATGGTGGTATTTGAAGTTACCGTTCCACATTGGTTGGTCACTGCAAGTGTTACCGGATAATTGGTGGTCGTGTTGCCCTGCAAATACGTAACAGGTCCTGGATTCGTTAACGTTGCAGAACTGCTGGTGTAATTCCAAGAAACGGTGTCTGGGGCAAATGTCCAGGTGTAATCCGTAATGAATTGTCCTGAACTTTGATTCGTAAAATTAACGGACAAGGGTGCACACCCCGAAGTCGTATCTGCGGTAAACAACGAAACAGGAAGTCCTATGATATCAATGGTCGTTGCTAGTGTATCGTGACAGCCATAAGCGTTCGTGGCAATCATTTCAATGGTATGCGTACCGGTTGTGGTGAAAACAGGATTGGTTGGATTTGCAGCCGAGCTGTAGAAGTTTCCATCCAAATTCCAAGTGTACGTTCCAGCGGTATTCGTTCCATTGCTAAGCACTACGGGTTGGTTTTGACAACCCAAAGTAGGTAGGGTGAAGTTGGCAGACGGATTCGGATTAATCACTACTGGTATAGAGTCATTCGCTGCACAAAGAGTTGCGGTATTCACCAAATGTGTTACGTAGTAAAAAGTTGTGGGTGCATTGTTAACCGGATTGGGTAAGCTAATGGTGATGCTATTGGTGCCATTGGTTTGTCCAGCGTAGTTCGCGTTAGCCAACCAATCATACGTGTATGTGTTTGCGTCTAAGATGTAGCTAATCGTTGTACTTGCTACATCGGAACAATACACATAATTGGCATTGGTTAAACTTGGAAGCGGATTCACCGTAACCACAATGTTGGTGTTCGGCGTAATGGCACATTGCGGCACCCCGTCGAAGGCGATATTCGTAATGACATAGGTAGTAGTTACGTTCGGACTAACCGTGAAATTCGATGTTGCTCCGTTGAAGTTGTTAATGCTTTGCGCGCTACCATTCGCCGTGTAAGAGATATCGTACAATCCACTTGCAGGCGTGAAGTTGAAAACCAATGGCGTCGATTGCAAATTACAAATCGTTGCATTGCCACTGATGGCCACGCTTGGGTACGGATTAACCACTAAGGCGGAAGTGGTTGATGTGATGACTGAACATCCTCCGCCTGTAAACGATACAATGCAGTAGTAATAGAAGGTACCTGCTGTTGTACTTGGTGGAGTGAAACTGCTTGCTGTTGCACCTGTAATAGCCGTGCCACCTACAGTAGTGTTTGTCGTGTTCGAATACCACTGATAAGCGGGTGTTCCTGTTCCGTTGGTATAGGCAACAGTTAAAGGAGCTGTGCTTCCATTGACACATACGTTTTGCGATGCCACAGGTTGTGTGGTAAAGCTAGGTGCTGCGGTAATTACAATGGCTGCTGTATTCGAAGTAACACCGCAGTTGGCGGTTGACTGTGAAACCATGCAATAGTAATAGATGGTTCCAACTGTGGTTGAAGGCGGTGTGTACGATGCCGATGTAGCACCGCTAATGGCAGTACCAGAAGTGGTGTTGTTAGTGGCGTTGCTGTACCATTGATAAGTGAAGGTCCCGCTTCCACCTGTAGCTGTAACGGTTAAAGGGGTAATTGGACTTGCATTCTGGCAATACGTTGCACCAGCAGGTTGAGTAGAAATAGTAGGGTCAGGAATAACGACGATGGCTGCTGTTTGCGTAGCAATACTTCCGCAGTTACTTCCACTGTAGGTAATGTTCAAGACGTAGTTATACGTGCCGGCAGTCGTGAATGTAGGCGGTGTGTATGTCACAGCGGTTGCGCCTGCAATGAGGTTAGCAGGAAGCACCGAGTTGGTGTACCATTGGTAAGAGGTCGTTCCAGTTCCGCCAGTAGATGTGGCTGTTAACGGAGTAGGTATACTTCCACCTACACAAATAGTCTGCGTAGGCGAAGGATTGGTAGATACTACAGGAGGAGCAACAATAGTTAATGTAGAGACATTCGATGTGATAACCGAACACCCACCACTTGCAAACGAAACAATGCAATAGTAGTAGGTTGTTCCAACGCCTGTTCCACTAGGTGTGTAGCTATTGGTGTTAGCGCCGGTTATAGCCGTGCCTCCAGTGGTGCTGTTGGTTGTATTGCTATACCACTGGTATGAAGGTATTCCCGTTCCGTTTGAATAAGCCACGTTCAATGATGTAGGTGTTCCTCCATCACAAATACTTTGCGAAGCCAATGGTTGATTTGAAAATACCGGAGCACTCGTAACCACAATGGCAGCGGTGTTGGAAGTAACATCACAGTTAGCGGTAGGTTGAGTAATGACGCAATAGTAATACACTGTTCCAACAGCAGTGGCGCTCGGTGTGTACGTTGCATTGGTAGCACCTGTGATTAGTGTTCCGCCCGTGTTGGTATTGGTAGCACTTGAGTACCATTGATAAGCGAAGGTTCCGCTTCCTCCTGAAACAGCCACACTCAGTGGTGTAATTCCTCCTGCACCTTGGCAGTAAGAGGCGCCTGCGGGTTGGGTATCTACCACAGGATCAGGAACCACCACTATCGTCGCTGGTTGTGTTACAATAACGTCGCAACCATTCCCACCGTATGTGATTTGAAGTAAGTAATTGTAGGTGCCTGCTGTGGTAAACGTAGGTGGTGTGTAAGTCAAAGTTGTCGCTCCAGCAATCACGTTCGCAGGTGCTACGGCACTGGTGTACCATTGGTAACTAGCGGTTCCGCTTCCACCGGTTAGCGTGGTGGTTAAAGCCGGAGTAATACTTCCTCCAACGCAGATGGTTTGCGAGGTGATCGGTTGCGTAGTGATGGAAGGATCTGGATTCAAGGTCACTGCAGAAATACTACTGGTGATGTTCGAACATCCACCTCCTGTAATCGTTGCAACACAATAGTAATAGGTAGTTCCAGTAATGTTTGAAGGCGGTGTGAAGGTTGTTGTTGTTTCACCTGCAATGGGTGTTCCGCCTGTGGTTGAGTTAACCGTGTTGCTATACCATTGGTAGCTTGCAGTGCCTGTACCTGTAGCGGCAACTGCTGTCAATGCTGTAGTAGCGCCACCTGTACACAACAATTGCGAAGCAGCAGGTTGGGTAGTAAACGAAGGAGCAGGTGTTACTACAATCGCTGCGTTAGCAGAATTCACAGAGCAGTTTTGTAAGCTTGTCCCGTTAGTAATTACACAATAATAGTACACTGTTCCTACTGCTGTCACGGATGGTGTGTAGGTAGCATTCGTAGCGCCACTGATTAGTGTGCCACCTGTATTGGTATTGGTAGATGAGCTGAACCATTGGTAGGTGTAGGTTCCGCTGCCACTGCCGCCGCTTGCGGTCACGGAAAGTGGAGTAACCGGTGAGGCGTTTTGACAGTACGAATTGCCAATGGGTTGAGCTGTTACAACAGGATCTGGATTCACCACAATTGTTGCAAGGGTGGTGGAAACCGCTGTACATCCGTTCCCCGATTGAGAGACAATTCCATAATAATCAAAAGTCCCAGCGGTGTTCATGGTGCCCGGTGCATAGGTCGAAGAGGTTGCACCAGAAATTGGTGTTCCCGAACCAATGCTTCCGGTGTACCATTGGTACGAGAAAGTTCCTGTTCCACCGCTAGCACCCATACTGAAGTTTGAAGCAGTTCCGCCTACGCACAAGGTCTGCGTGGTAGTTGGTTGCGTGGTAATTAGCGGATCGGCCACCACGTTCACATAAGCCGTTGATGTGGTAATGCTGTTGCAATACGTGTTTAAAGGGAACGTGGTGATGCAATAGTAATACGTAGCTCCAACGGTTGCACCGCTTGGGGTGTAGGTGGAAGACGTAGCACCCGGAATCAATGTTCCGCCCACAGTTGAATTGACTGTGTTGCTATACCATTGGTAATTCGGAGTACCATAGCCTTGCGTATAACTCAACGATAAAGTGCTAGGTGTTCCGCCTACACACAGGGTTTGCGTTGATATAGGTTGGGTGGTTATATAGGGCTGCGGATAAACAATTGCCGAAGTGCTACAGGTAACAGCACAGCCCGGAATGGCTAGGCCAGTGCCTGGATTCAAGGCAGAAGTGGTTAATGAAATATTGAAAGTCGCAGGTGCACTGCCGTTGTTGGTTAACAAGAACGTTGGTGCAACAGCTGTTGAAGCCGGATTAGATGCGCCTGTCACTTGCCAAGTGTATCCGTTTGCCAAAGGCGTTGTTCCACAAGCCGTTTGGGTAGAGTTGTTGGTAGTGGCAACGCTTAAGCTGGTACATCCAACCAATGGTGTGGCAGACATGCTGCATGTGGGCGGATCAACCACGCAAATGGTTTTTTGCAATTGAGATGTTCCACATCCGTTGGCATATTGCTGCGTAACGGTATAGGTTCCGGTGGTTGTGAATTGCAGGGTAATGGAATTGCTTCCTTGCACCCAGTTGTTGACATTTGCCGCAGTAGATCCGAATGAACCAGCAGTTAAATTCCATCCCGTTGCAGGAGAAACACTCCAAACAAATTTACCATTGGCGGTACATGAAAAACTAGAGCCGCTGCCTGTGATGGTGTATCCAGAAATACCGGTGTTAGAAACCACAGAGGTATTTCCCACGCAGACATAATCGGGCGAAGTGGTAAAATCGGCCACTGGTGTGCCGTTAACGGTAATCGGTGAAACGGTAGATGTCGTAGTTCCACAGGCATTGGTTGCTACCAGGGTAGCGTAATAGGTGTTAGCGGGAAATCCTGCGGGACTTTGTCCGCACGACGTAGCTGTGAACGTATGTGGAACCGTTTGAATGGCTGCTAAATCGGTGAAGGTCTGTGAAACACCAGGAGTATCACTAAATGAGATGGTGTAGGTTGTTCCACTAGCATTGGGTAAGTTGTTGTTAAACGGATTAAGCGGATTGATAGAGAAGTTAACCGTTTGTCCAGAACATAAATTGGTAGAGTTGGCGGTACCTACGGTAGCGAACGGATTAGAACCTGCGTACACATTGAAGTTTTCACTCACGGTACATCCGTTGTAAGTGGCGCTCACCACGAAGGGATTATCGCCAATGATTAAATTTTCGGTAATGGTTGAAGTGAACGGCACAGCACCGGTTCCGCCCCAGTTGAGGGTGTAGGTCGTAGCAGGGTTGTTTGAAGCGGGAGCAAAATTGGTTAAATCAACCGTAGTTGCACCCGTACCACCCGAACACAAGGGGAATGTTGTTACACCACCGTAGTTCTGTGTGTTAATGTAACCCGTCGGTCCCATTACATCAGGAGTTCCGACACCCACGTTGGTGATGGTCATGTTAGAAGTGCTTGAATTGCTGGTGCAGTTTCCGCTAGAAGCAGTGACGTACACGCTGTATGTCCCACCGTTATTGAAGTTAAGCGTAGGTGAAGAAGTTGAACCCCCGCTCACTTGCACGCTATTGCCGTTGGGTGAAATATGCCAGGTGTAAGTAATTCCAGCCGCGGGTGTGAAGTTGGTAACAGGGATAGTATTGTCTGGGCAACCGCTGGTAGCCAGTGTAAACGTTGGCGGAGTAGGGTTGATACCTACTACAACGGTTGCGTTGAACGTACAAGGCGAAGCGTTATTGGTATTGTTGGAAGGAACCGAAATAGTTACATAGTAGGTTCCGGCCATGCCTGTAGTTGCGCTTGGAATGCTGGGTGTAGGTGAGGTGCTAGTGAATCCGTTTGGGCCTGTCCACGAGTACGAAGCACCGGTTAAAGTAAATCCGTTTGGAAGATTTTGTAATGAAGCAGAGAGGTTGATGGTTGCGCCTAGGTTAACGCAGAGGTTGGTGTTTGAGCCGGTTACTGCCTCGAGGTTGTAAACGGTGATTTCATTTGAAACTGAAGGGGTTTGATTATTTCCACAACCATTTCCTGTAACTTCAAGTGCATACACAGTGACTGCGTTGTTTGGTCCAGCATTGTAAGTTGAGTTGTCATTTGTCCCATTAGCATCATTCCAATTGTTTCCGTTAGATTGAACAATCCAATTGTAATTGTATCCACCTCCACCGCTACCACCTGTGACATTCGAGGTAAGCTGCACACTTTGGTTGTCATTACAAATAACAGCAGAGTTCGGTGAGATAGTCACTGTGCATTGTCCTAAGCTGAATAGGGCTGATGAAAGAAGGAGGATGGATAAGAATAACCGAATAAAAATAGGCTGCATAAGCATTGTTGTTGGGTAAAAAGCGGCCGCGAATTTACGATGTAAATCGATATAAATAACTGATTAATAATGCGCAAACCGTCTTCTTAAGGAAGACGTTGGGTGGGTATGAAAGGTTGCAAATTAGCTGAGAATGAGGAGGAAAAAAGGAAGTAGGCAAAAAAGTAGTGGGAAAAGCTGAAATTTGTTGCTTCGATTGAAAACTTGTGTATATTTGCACCCACAAAATCCTAAACGGCCCGTTCGTCTAGGGGTTAGGACATCAGATTTTCATTCTGGTAACAGGGGTTCGATTCCCCTACGGGCTACTAAGAAAACCTCAGCATCGCTGAGGTTTTTTTGTTCTACGCCATCGCTATTGCAAGTATCAAGGACATCAAAATAAGTCCGGGAATAATACTCGCCAATACAATTCCTGTTACTGCTCGTTGTTTGTACTTCGCGTATGCAGGGTCTTTGCCGTATCGTTTAAGAAAATGAGCGCCCATCACTACAGCTGCGATAGTCATTACAATAAATACTAAAAATCCCACGACCATAGCCATAACAACCGCTTCTAATGAAAAAGCAGATGCGGCACCCAACAAGGCTACTAATATCAAAACCCAAATGGGAGACGTTATCGCCGCTATACCAAATCCCAAAGAAAGATTGGCTTCCTCTCTTCCTGGTAATTCCCCAGAGTAAGTATTCGGTGTGCGCTCATTCGCATTTCTATTAAAATATTCTTCGTTACCTCCCGATTTACCCGGAACAACAGTGTCTTGCCTGCTGATTTCTTTGGCATTAATAGAATGGTCAAGGATTAATTCATCAGAATTAGATGCAAAAACTTCTTTTATATCAGTAGGTTCTGTCGGCGTGATTTCATTTGAAACTTTTGATTCTTGCGCAAGTTCTTCCGTTCTAACAGGAACATGCTTGCCACGTATCGACTTGTTCCAAGCGATGTGATAACCTCGCTGATGAATACGTTTTTCAACCGTACATGATTCAAATAATGATACAAGAAAAACTAGACTAATTAGGACAATGATATGTTTTTTCATAGGTTAAATATAATCATTTTCAAATTTTACAATCCCAATACAATACACATGACCCTCATAACATGGCACTTGTTTTTTCGTTACCTTGCCTGAATCAATTTAATCAAATGGCTTATACACAAGAAAGATCTAAGAAGGCTTTAGAACGAATTAATGAAGCACATGAAATTCATTCCTTATTACAAAAATTAAAGGAACGTCCGTTTGAATCACAAGAAAGAGAATCACTTCCTCTTCGTGAAATGTTCAGTCCAGATGCCAAAGCACAACGCTTGGCCATTCTCAAACAAGAAACAAATACCGATCTCCCTTTTCTTAGCGGTGAAAAATCCTTTACCGATTTATCGCAACTAGAAGGAAATATCGAAAACTATATCGGTATGTCCACCGTTCCCACGGGTGTTATTGGTCCTGTTCGTGTCATTGGAACTGCCGCCCATGGCGATTTTTATGTTCCTCTCGCTACTTCGGAAGGCGCCCTTATCGCTAGCTATCATCGCGGTGCAAAGGCAACCCATCTTGCAGGTGGCGTTCGCTCAGTATGTCTCACTGAAAGTGTTCATCGCTCACCTTTATTTCGATTCAATGATTTAGCAGATCTAGGAACCTTCGTCGTTTGGGCACTTCAACAAGAAGATGCCTTCCGCAGCATTGTTGCCGAAACAAGCCGCCACGCTCAGTTGGAAGACGTAGCCACCAACATCGAAGGCAATCAACTCATCATGACTTTTTCCTACCATCCGGGCGATGCGTCGGGACAAAATATGGTTACCATCTGCACCGATGCTATTTGCAAATTCATCATTGAGAACGCTCCAGTAAAACCAAACACATGGTTTGTCGAAGGAAATTTCTCAGGCGATAAAAAAGCAACCGCTATGTCATTCATGCATACGCGAGGTAAAAAAGTAACCGCCGAAATTGAACTTCCTTTCGATATTGTTCAATCCGTTCTTAAAACCACTCCGGCTAAAATGGCCGAGTACTGGCAAGCCAGTACCGTAGGCACCATACAAACGGGAAGCATTGGTGCTCAAGGGCACTATGCAAACGGACTAGCTGCTTTGTTCATTGCAACGGGACAAGATGCCGCATGCGTCAGCGAAGCTTCGGTTGGAATTACGCGCATGGAACAAACGGCTAATGGATTGTACGCTTCCGTTACGCTACCCAATTTAATCGTGGGTACTGTCGGTGGTGGAACAGGTCTTCCAACCCAACGTGAATGCCTAACACTTATGGACTGCTACGGTGCCGGCAAAGCGCGCAAGTTTGCCGAGATTTGTGCAGCCGTGGTGTTGTCAGGTGAATTAAGCATTGCTGCAGCACTTTCAGCCGGACACTTTACAAGTGCTCACCAAAAACTAGGTCGTAAGAAACATGGATAGTATCGACTTGAATTTTATAGCGGTATTCACCCTGGTTGAATTGTTCTTTATTCTTGGCGCTATTGCCACACATGTAGTAGGCAGAAAGAAAACTTCCGAAGAACAAAAATTAGCTTGGACCAAATACTGGGTGTATTTCGTTTTGGTAAATGTGCTTATGCTCGTTTTTAAATACAATGAAACACTTACCTATTACCTCGTACTCGGTATTGTGCTGCTCGGCACACGCGAGTATGTGAACGTGGTAAAACGAATTAAGTCGTGGAAAATCATTCTCGCTTTGTCCATTCCTTTTTTCGTTGTTGTTGCAACGCCTATACTTTTTCCAATTTGGATTTCTACCGCCTTTGAGTTGTATGTAGCCGTAATTATTTTCGACGGCTTCTCACAAATCATCGGGCAACTTGTGAAAGGTCCGAAACTTATTCCTTCCATTAGCCCGAATAAAACCATCAGCGGTTTCCTCGGTGCAACACTCATGCTTTTTGTTTCTGAATATGTGTTCTTTCATCAACCTCACGCCCTGATTTATTCCCTCGTCGTTGCAGTTGTTTCCTTAGTTGGAGATTTGTTTGCTTCTTACATCAAACGCAAGGCAGGCGTGAAAGATTACAGCGCCCTGTTGCCAGGACATGGCGGATTCCTCGATCGATTTGATAGTTTATTGATGGTACTCACGGTTTATACACTCACACATATTTTCTGAGTATGAAACATAAAATGATTTGGAATATCCCGAATGTCTTGTCGCTCTATCGCCTAGTTATGTTTCCGGTTATTCTAGCCCTCATTCTAACGCATCATGAAACGGCTTTTGTTTGGTTCTTCTGTATCAATTTGTTTACCGATGTAGCAGACGGATTCATAGCGCGAAGGTTCAATATGCAAACGGAATTTGGAGTCTTACTTGATTCGTGGGCCGACGTTGGTACTTTCATTTTAGCCTTTCTTGGAATCATTTGGTTTCATGGCGATTTCCTTAAAGACCACGGCGTTTTATTCGTAGGATATATTGTAGTGTACTACTTGCAGATGGTTGTATCAAAATTGAAATTTGGTGTTTGGGTCGTTGGCTGGCACGCCTATGGGGTAAAAATTGCAGGTTATCTACAAGCCTTCTTTTTTGTGATCTTGTTTACTTACGGATTCGTAAAACCTTTCTTTTATTTTGTCATGGCGCTCGGTTATTTGGCCGAAATTGAATTGTATATCTTAAACTTCATTTGTAAAACGCCACAGCGAAATGTGCGTGGCTTGTATTGGTATTTAAAATCTTTGAAATCATGAACGAAGAACTACTGCATTGTGCTTGGCTTTCTGCTTGTTTTTTAGCTTTATTCGGAGTGGGGGAGTTGCTCTATTATGTCTTTCATGTGAACGCCGAATTCACGCGAAAACTTTCGCACATCGGAACCGGAATCCTCACTATGCTCTTTCCTGTGTTTTTTACTTCGCATTGGTATGTTCTACTTATGTGTAGTTCATTCGCTGTGCTGTTGGTGCTGAGTATTCGTTACGGATTTTTACAATCAATCAATGCGGTTGAGCGGGAAACCGTTGGAAGCATCTGCTATCCGCTTTCCGTTTATATCGCCTTTTTAGTTTATGCTTGGCAAGGCGATATTCTCACGTTTTATGTTCCCATACTTGTCTTAGCTATTGCAGATCCTATGGCTGCATTTGTAGGGAAAACATGGCCGTGGAAACCCTTTCATTTATTCGGACAAAGCAAAACCATTGCAGGTTCAATGGCTTTCGCAGTTACAGCGTTCTTCGTTGTATTCTCTTTGGTATACCCCATTTGGGTTTTCCAAAATTTCAGTACGAATTATCTATTCTTGATAATTGGATTGGCTGTCTGGTCTTCCATTATCGAAGCGATAAGTGCGAAGGGTTGGGACAATCTAACCATCCCTTTGGGCGTGTTGAGTTACCTCATCCTTTTTCCGCTCTAAACTGTTTGAGAGAATTTCGCCGTTCCTTCTGCTTGAAACAGCGGGTCAATGGTCATACACACATTGCGCACGAAGGTTTTTCCCTTTTCCGTAATCTGAATTTTTGTTGCACTTAATTCAAGTAATCCGTCGTTTTGCATATCTAAAAGTGCAGCTTCGTTTTCATGGATGAAGGATTCAATCGGGTCGAACGGCTTCCAACTTGTTGTAAATTGACACATCAAATTTTTAATGTGCTCACGGGTGGTCATTTCTTCGGCCGTGAGTAGGTGTCCCTTGAAATGGGCAAATTCACCGGCATTGATTTTCGAAATATAATCCTCAACAGTCTTTGCATTCTGATTGAAAGCTTGCCACGCGTCGCTAATAGCAGAAACACCAAGACCTATCAATAGGTGTGAATCGGTAGTGGTATAACCCATAAAATTCCGATGAAGCTTTCCATTTTGGTAAGCTTCAAAAAGGGTGTCAGTGGCTAACGCGAAGTGGTCCATCCCAATTTCAATATACCCTGCCGCTTCCAATCGCGCTCTACCGTATTCGTATAGCGCTCGCTTTTCTTCGCCCTGCGGTAAGTCGTCTTCAGTGAATTTGCGTTGACCTGGTTTTATCCAAGGCACATGCGCATAGCTATAATAGGCAATGCGGTCGGGTTTCCATTCTAATAAATCGTCAATGGTTTTCGCGACACTTGCTAAGGTTTGAAAGGGTAGGCCATAGACCAAATCCACATTAACGCTTTCATATCCCAATTCACGCGACCAATTCACTACTTGTGTGACGTTTTCTTTGGGTTGAATGCGGTGAATGGCATCTTGAACTTTCAAGTCCATGTCCTGCACCCCAAAGCTTACCCGATTAAATCCTAACTCTCGCAAGGTTTTTAAATGTTCGAAAGAGGTGTTATTCGGGTGACCTTCAAAGCTGAAATCGGGCGAATCGGTCAAATTTGACTTAGCAAGAATAGCGGTGATGAGGAACGATAAATTTTCGGGGGAAAAGAAGGTTGGGGTTCCACCGCCTAAATGGATTTCTTTGACCTTAGGTGTATCAGGTAAAAGGGCGAGATACATGTCCCATTCTTTCAATACAGCTTCTATATAGGGGCGCTCCACCGCGTGGTTCACAGTAATACGGGTATTGCATCCACAATAGGTGCATAAACTTTCACAATAGGGCAGATGAATATAGATACAAACTCCTTCTTTGTCACTATGGGCGCGGAAAGTATGATTTACAACCTGCTCCCATTGATCTGTTGTCGGATTGGTTTTCCAGTGCGGAACAGTAGGGTAGCTGGTGTACCTCGGACCGGGTACGTTGTATTTATTTATAAGAGAAAAATTAGATGTCATGCTGAACGAAAAAAGCTTCTGCGAATTTCCAGAAGTGTTGAAATTGGATTTCTGATTTAAGTCAAGGCAACAACCAATATATGTCGTTATGCACACATAGGATTACAAGGATTTTCATCCAAGAATGAAGTGAAAAATAGTGGATTCCTAATGTGAAAATTATGTTAATAACCTAAATTTGCGGTGCTTGAATGTTTGCAAACACCTGTTATTCAGGGGTTGTGATATTCGGGTAACTAATTAACCAAATCTCTATTTTATGAAAAAATCTATTTTCGGATTGGTTGTGTCATGCTTTATGATTACAAGTATTGTTAGCCTTGGGCAAAATCATTCTTGCTCAAACTCTCCCCAACAGCCACAACCAACAGCATGCCCTGGTTTTAAAACATATACCCAGGGTGCATGGGGTGCAAACCCATGCGGAGGTAACGCCGCTTCGTTCTTGCAGACGAATTTTGCAGCTGTTTTCCCTACAGGTGTCACCATTGGTTGCACCAACAAATTGAAGTTTACCACTTCAACGGCTATTCGAAACTTCCTTCCATCGGGAGGAAATTCGGCTGCCTTGCCAAGTGGTACTCAAATCAATCCATCGAGCTACAGCAACACGCTTGCAGGCCAATTGCTTGCTGCGACGTTGAATGTGAAATTCGATGAGTATTTTGCAAGTTTCGGTTCAGCCTCTGGAAACTTGAAGAACTTGGTAATTGCTAGTGGTCCTTTCGTGGGACTTACTGTTCAGCAGCTTATTGACAACGCCAACCAAAAAATTGGGGGTTGTTCAGCTATGAGCGGTACATTCAGTCAGTACACCACAGCGTTAACCAATGTGAACTCTACTTATGACAATGGTGTGGTAAGTGGTGGATTTTTGGCTTGTCCGCTTGTTGCAAGCATATCAGCAACTTCGAATGTTACTTGCTTCGGCGGTAACAACGGAAGCATCACCCTAAGTGCTTCAAACGGCGTTGCTCCATACAGCTACAACTTTGGAACAGGCAATCAGTCTTCAAATACAAAGATCGGTCTTACAGCAGGAAGCTATTCAGTTAGTGTTTCTGATGCGATTGGTCAAATTCAAACATTCACAGTAGTTATTACGGAGAACCCACAGATTCAAGTGGCTTCTGTAGTTACTCAAAATGTTTGTAACGCGTTGAATGGTCCTGCTGCAGGTAGCATTGCCCTCAGCCCAACAGGCGGGGTTGTTCCTTACCAGATTGTTTGGACAAACAGCGTAGGTGGGGCATTAAATACAGGTTTGGCAGCAGGTAGTTATTGCTACCAGTTGACCGATGCTGTTGGATGTCAATCTTCAGCTTGTTTTACCATCACCGAGCCTGCAGCAATGACTGCATCGGTTGCTATTTCAGAAGTGATTCGTTGTTTCAACGAATGCAATGGAGAGGCTTATGCAACGGTAACAGGAGGTGATGGAAATTATTCTTATTTGTGGTCTAACGGACAGACACAGTTTATTGCGGAAAACTTGTGTTCTGGAAGTTACAGTGTACTAGCTACTGACGGAAACGGCTGTTCAGTAACGAGTTCGGCGGTAGAGCTTGATAACCCTGAATTATTGGTTGTATCAGCAAGCCAAACTGTTCAGAATATCTGTCATTTGAATTGCGATGCGGTTGCGGAAGTATCGGTTTCAGGTGGCGAACCTACTTATGTAATCGTTTGGTCCAATCAGCAACAAGGTTCAACTGCAACAGGATTATGTGTAGGTACTTATTCGGCTTCTGTAACCGATAGTCGTGGATGTATGGTTGCTTCCAACGAAGTGACGGTTGTAAATCCGACAGCCATTCAATTCGAAAATTTGAATGTGGGTTCTACTTCCAATTGCGATAATGCCAATGGTTGTGATGCTTCAGTAAGTTTCGATCCTGTTGGTGGAACAGCACCATATGCTATTGTTTGGAACGTACCTACAGGTGCCGGTAATACCGCTTCCGATTTGTGCGCCAACGTAGAAGTTTCAGTTGATGTGACTGATGCAAACGGATGTATTGCACATTTTGATTTAGGAGTTACTGATTGCATTCCTGCTCCGTTGTGCGGACCAGGTAAAACATTCACGGCATCTCAATTTGGTTCAAACTATGGCGATGCTGCTGATAATTTAGCTGATTACTTCAATGAAGTGTTCCCTGATGGTATCACTATCGGTTGCCAAAATCACTCACTTCATTTCAACACGCCTCAATCCGTTGTAAACTATCTTCCAATTTCAGGAACCCCTTCAACCCTTCCTCAAAACTCATCATTGTCTAGCAATTTATTAGCCGCTGTAATCAACGCTGCTATTGATGCATACGATGCTGACTACTCAACATCTGACGTGAACTTGGGCGACATGTACATCGACTATCCTGGATTCGAATCCATGACCGTTTCTGAGGTTATTGAATTGGCGAATCAACGAATTGGAGGATGTCAAGATGGTAACGGTGGGTCAATTTCTTGCAACGAAGAAGATGAAGATCATGATGAATATGAAGACGACGATTTCCACGGTGAGGACAACGGATATTATAACATCGTTTACATCGATCCTTCGAACAACAACGAAAACAATGAAGATGATGACAATGAAGATGATGACAATGACAATGACAATGACGATAACGATTCTTCTATTTCATTGTCCGATTTGAATGCTGTGCTTGCGTTAATCAACACCAATTATTTAAATGGAACGCAAGACAATGGATACTTGAGTTGTGCGCCTTTAACTTCTTCTTCTGAAGGTAATGATGCTTCAGGAAATGGGGATGGCAATGGCGACGGTACTTGTGGAGATAACAACAGTGGCGACGGAGAAAATGATCACAGAAACTTTGTAGTTTCTTCAGAAATCCCTGTGGTTACGGTATTCCCAAATCCAGTATTAAATGATCAAGCTGCCTTGAACATCGATGTGACTTCTGACCAAGTCGCCCAGATTAAAGTGTATGGTGCAGCTGGACAATTAATTTCTACAAACAAGATTGTTGCAGTAAGCGGATCAAATCAGTTTACACTTGATTTCCATGGTGTAGCTAGACAAACGTGCATGGTTAGCGTGGTAATGAATAACCAAATCGTGAACAAATTAGTGGTTGTGCAGTAGGGCCAATCGCTGAACTTAAGAGAAGGGGGGCGAGAGCCCCCTTTTTTTTCTCTAAGTCTGTTGGATTGTTGGTTCAATCGAAGAAATATAACATAGAAACGAATTTAATTTAACTAAATATTAAGTTAAATACGTACATTTGTGTCGCCCAAAGAGAGGTAAGATGTTGTTTTTCAGCTCTTAGCTTTCTAGGGTGACTAATTAACCAAACTAATACTTTATGAAAAAATCCATTTTTGGATTGGTTGTGTCATGCTTTATGATTACAAGTATTGTTAGTCTTGGGCAAAATCGATCTTGCTCAAACTCTTCCCAACAGCCACAACCAACAGCATGCCCTGGTTTTAAAACATATACCCAGGGTGCATGGGGGGCTAACCCTTGCGGAAATAACCCCGCTTCATTTTTACAATCGAATTTTGCTGCTGTTTTCCCAACAGGTGTAACCATAGGTTGCACAAACAAATTGAAGTTTACGACTTCAAATGCAATTCGTAACTTTCTTCCTTCAGGAGGCTCTTCATCTGGGCTGCCAAGTGGTACTTGGATTAATCCAAATAACTACAACAATGTACTTGCGGGACAATTGTTGGCGTTAACGCTAAATGTGAAGTTCGATGAGTATTTCCCAAATTTTGCGGCTCCAGTGGGAAATTTAAAAGATTTAATTATTGCTTATGGTCCTTTTGCGGGGATGACCGTGCAACAATTATTGGACAATGCCAATCAGAAAATTGGAGGATGTACCGCCTTTAACCGAACATATAGCGAGTACAATTCGGCTATAACCTTGGTTAACCAGACCTACGACAATGGCGTTACTACTGGTGGCTTCTTGTCTTGCCCACCACCTGTTGTTACTCCACTAACGGCGTCTTTGACCGTTTCTGGGGTGAATTGTTTCGGAGGGTCTAATGGAAGTATTTCTGTTTCAGCATCTGGCGGAACTCAGCCTTATTTATATACGTTTGGCAATGCAGCCCCTAGCGCATCTGCTGTGAAATCTGGATTGATTGCAGGCACCTACTCGGTGATTGTTACCGACGCTTCAAATCAAGTTGTGAATTTAACGGCTGTAATTAATCAAAATCCACCTTTAACTGTTGAGTCGGCTTTTACTGATAATAGCTGTAATGCAGCGAACGGACCTGCCAATGGAAGCGCTCAACTAATCGTTGCGGGCGGATTGTCGCCATACACCACACAATGGAGTAATGGCGGTTCTGGTGAAGCGCAAACTGCTCTTGCAGCGGGTAATTATACCTACCAGGTAACGGATGCTGCCGGATGCTCATCTTCAGGTCAAGTAACCATTTCTCAACCAATGGCTCTTGCCGTTTCTATCTCTTCTTTAGAGGTTATTCGTTGCTCTAACGAATGCACCGCCGAATTATCTTCTAATGTTTCCGGTGGCGTTGGAAATTACTCGTATTTGTGGTCTAACGGCCAGACATCAAGTCATGCGGTTAATCTGTGTGCAGGTATATATTCACTAACGGTGACAGATGAGAATGGATGTGTTCAAATAGTTCAATCAGACATCATTGAAAATCCGAATCCAATCATCGTTAATCCGATCATTGATAATCCAAATTTGTGTTACTACGATTGCAATGCTCAAATCACATTGGATGTTACCGGAGGTGAAGCGCCATATTCTGTTCAATGGGACAATCAGGGCAGTGGACTTGCACAGACCAATTTGTGTGGTGGAAGCTATGCCGCAAGTATTACAGATAGTCGCGGATGTACATACAACATCGCGAATATGGATGTTGTGAATCCGAATATGATTGAAGTTTCAGGGCTTGATATTGGAGCTGTTACAGGCTGTAATGGTAATGTGTGTGACGCATCTGCTACGGTTGAATTAATGGGAGGATTTCCTCCATATCAAATTCAATGGAATGTGAGCGGAGAGCAATCTAACACAGTAACCAATCTTTGTATGTACACAGAACTGGCTATAAATGTTACCGATCAAATGAACTGTGTTGCTCACTTCGATTTAGGAATTGTTGATTGTATTGCTTTGCCAGGTGAAGCGAATCCTTTTAATAATAGAAACTTGAATCTAAATGCTGAACCAACGTTGAATCTTTATCCAAATCCGGTAGCTGATGGAATAGCTACGTTAACCTATGAAACGAATTTAGATGAAGTTGTTTGGGTAAGTGTTTACAGCACTACAGGGGATTTGATTTTTTCAAATCAACAAGCTGTTACAACAGGAATGAATTATTTCAATCTAGATTTTTCAAAGGTGGCAAATCAAACCTGCTTAGTGACCTTAATGCACGGAAATGAGATTTTAAAGAAAATGGTTATCGTTGAATAATAGATGATAATTAGGAAAATGAAGGGGGCGAAAGCCCCCTTTTTCTTTACACCTTTCGTTGAAGATCATCCGGCATGTTTTCAATATCTAAAATCATAAATGCATCTAGCGCATCGTTGAATTCAGGGTCGCGATTGAAACACAGAATCTTTGCGTTCTGCGCTAAGTATTTTTTAAGTAGAATGGGAATAGCATTGCCAAGTGGTTCTATCTCTGCTATGAGCTTGTCTAATTTTTTAATATCGTTCGTTATTCCTAGCAATAAATCGTCTGAATTGTAATGACCATCTTTGAATTTAAATGGGGTTCTCGGACGAATATGCTTGGCCAATTCTTTATCGAAGTAATTGTTCTCTACGAACTTCACCAATAATTCTTTCGAGATGTGCTTGTAGTCATTGCTTATCGTGACCGGACCAATGATGTACTTAATCTGTTTAAAATTTTGAAGTACGCATAGTATGCCTTGCCACAACAGAAAAAGAGGCCATCGTTGGCGTTGGTAGTCAATGGCAACAAACGATCTTCCCATTTCCATACTTTGTTCCAATACCGGAGCAAATGCACGTTTCATTTTGAATAGGGAAGAGGTGTAAAATCCTTTACGTCCATAATAACGCATGATCTCGCTACCTATTCCCAAGCGATAGGCGCCCGCTAGTTGTTGCTTGCTATTGTCCCACAATATCAAATGATAATAGTATAAATCGTATTCATCTAAATCAAGACTGCGATTGGTTCCTTCACCAACTGCACGAAACGTTAGTTCACGTTGCCTTCCAATTTCATTCAATAAATTGGGGATGGAAGCCGCTTTCAAGGCGAAGACACTGAAGTTTCCGTGCTCGAACAATTTTTGATCTTCGGCTTTTTTTATTTCTTCAATAATTAAGTTACGATCAAATGCATCTGCAACTGGCTCAGCGTCGAGGGGAACAGGAGCGAAGCGTCTGAAGTAGCGTTTGTGAACTTCCACATCGGTTCCCAAGGCATAAACCTTTGCTCTCAAATACCTGCCAAACGCGGCGGTATCTTCCAGTACTTCCTGATCTGCAGGAGAAATAGTTTTTCCAATACGAACGGCTATCGGATGGTTTTTCCGTTTGAAGAATTCAGCCGGAAGACGCAGTGTTCTAAGTGCTGGATTAATCTTTCCTAAGAGATGAAAGAGGTAAGAATTTCTTCCATCAAAATACATGGGCACAATGGGCACCTTCGCTTTTTGAATGAGTTTAATTGCCGACTTGTGCCATTTTCTATCCGATACCTCGGGCTTAATTCCTTGCATGGTAGATACTTCACCAGCGGGGAAAATAACCAAGCATCCTCCTTCTTTAAGATGGGCCAAGCATTGCTTCAACCCGTGACTGCTTTTCACATCGCTGACACTTCCTTCAAACGGATTAACGGCGTAAAAGAACTCAGAAATAGGCTCTACTTTTTGAAGCAGGAAATTGGCCATCACACGAACGTCTGGTCGTTTAGCCGACAATATTTTAATGGTGGCTAATCCATCAAGCGCACCGAAAGGGTGATTACACACAACTATACACGGGCCAGTTTCAGGTATATGCCCAAGTTCTTTCTCATTCAGACTAACCGCTACATTTAATTCAGAGAAAATAGCATCAACAAAGGCTACTCCTTTTTGCTTTTCGCATTTAGCATACAGATTATTCAATTGATTAATCTTTGCTACCGAACTCAATAAAGTAATAATGGGATTTGCCTTATTTACTTTCAAGGCTTTGGCCAATGCGTCTTTGGAAACAAGTTCTTTCATTTTGTGCTATGGGTTTAAACTTGAAGCGGCAGTTGATTGATTTATAATTCCAAGTGTTTTTTGAACTCATTCAGCACAATCCCATCAGCTAATCCAAATTTAGGAGCAATCAGAGTTTCAACTTCCGCGGCAGTTGCTATTTGCGTGTATATGTTTAAGGCAGGTAAGAGTACATCTGCACGGTCTTCTCGAATGCGGAATTTGTCCATGCGTTGGGCCTTACTCATCTTTGAAATTTGCTTTTCTAAGGATACTAATTCCGAAACTGAAGCTTGCTCGCGTTGTTTTTTTTCTAAAATTTTAAATGCCGAATTGATGTTACCTCCTGTTGCTATAGCTTCGTATGTGGTGCGTTGGGATAGGTTTTGTTTTAACCATTTGATGATGGCTTGAGGAATTTTCACTTGATCATTTAACAGCATTCGTACGGTGCCGATTTCGAAACTTTGACTGTTCTTCTTTTCGCTGTTTTCAATGATAGTTAATTCGGTACTTCCACCTCCAACATCAATAAATAAGTAGTTCTTGTCCTGAGGCAATTCATACAATTCGAAGTTGCTAAAAATGAGAGAAGCTTCTTCACTACCGGTAAGAATCTTTATTTGAATGCCTGTTTCTTCGGCAACACGCTTAACTACGCTGTCGCGGTTTTCAGCGGTTCGTATAGCACTTGTTGCACATACTTGAAGGTTGGTGATTTCTAATGATTTAACGATGTACTTGAATCCAATGAGCGCGTCTGCCAATTGATTTACTTTTTCTGGTGAGATTCGTCCAAACGTAAAAACATCTTCTCCTAAACGTATTGGAATGCGCGTATGCGCTAACTTCTCAATACTAATTTTTTTATCTTTCGTTTGTTCTACTTTGGCAATGAACAAGCGAATGGCATTTGAACCAATATCAACCGCTGCAATTTTCATGAAGAAAAGTTAGGCTTTTTTTGATTTCGGTTGAAGTAAATTTTTCCACGCCACTTGGGTGTCTATGCATGGTTCATTTACACAAGTCGATGTATTTATACGCCCAGGTTGCAAACTCAAAGCTTTCACATCAATCTGCATTTGAAGATTGAGCCAATTGATGATTTCTTTTTGAAGTTGTTCGTCGTAAATGGGTGCAACCACTTCAATGCGATAGTCAAGATTTCTTGACATTAAATCGGCACTTCCTAACCAAATTAATGGTTTGCCGTTGTTGTGGAAGTAATAGATTCGGCTATGCTCGAGGTAACGGCCAATGATACTCTTGAATTCTGAATTTTGATCGCTAATGGCATTCGTAGGATGATACATGCACACCCCTCTTACAATGCCAGATACTTTTACACCCTGTTCTGATGCGTCTTGCAGACGTTTTATAATGCTTTCGTCACTCAGGTTATTCAGCTTTAGAATGATGCGTGCATCTTTTTTCTTTTTTGCAAATGCAATTTCACTTTGAATGAGTTCGTTGAGTTTGCGTCTCGTGTTAAACGGGCTAACCATGAGATGACGGAAAACTGGACGAACGTAATTGCTTTCGAAAAACTCGAACAAACGACGAACTTCACGGCCAATTTCTAAATGCGAGGTGAGTAAGGTGGTGTCTGAATATACTCGCGCTGTTTTTTCGTGGAAATTGCCTGTCCCAATATGCGTTATGCGAGTAGTTTTTCCATTTTGTTTTCGACTGATTTGGAAAATCTTGCAATGGACTTTTAATCCGTTTACACCAGGGATTACAATCACACCAGATTCTTGCAGCATACGCGTAATTTCTACGTTATGCTCTTCGTCAAATCGCGCTTGAACCTCTACAATCACAATGACGCGCTTGCCGTTTTTTGCCGCATTCACTAGCGCGTGAAGAATATGCGAATCTTTGGCAACACGGTACAAGGTAATACGAATGGTGCGGACGAACGGATCAATAGCTGCAGCGCGCAAAATATCTAATACATGTGAAAATTTCTGATAAGGGAAATGCAAAAGCAAATCGTGGTTTTCAATGGTGTCTAGTATATTTTTAGACTTAATTAGCATAGGATGTTCCCAAGCTATTTGTTTGTTGAAATTTAACTCTGGATTTCCAAAGTCAGGGAAACGCATCAAATCACGTTTGTTATGATATCGCCCCCCTGGAATAATGTTCTCTGAATCAGAAATTTTTGTTTTCGCAAGTATGAATTTTAACAGATCGGAAGGGATGGTTTTATCGAAATTGATTCGAACATATTCTCCTTTAGAACGCTGTTTGATGCTCTTGGAAATCTTATCCAACACGCTTTTTGAATAGTCAGCTTCCAATTCGTATTCTGCATCACGAACCACCTTTAGGGCATAGGCCGACGATTTTTTAACTTCATAGGTACTGAATATTTTATGGAGATTCAAACGTATCACATCTTCCAAAAAGATGACATGGTGTTGTTGATTGTTTGTAGGGATTTGAATAAATCGAGGCGTAGTAGAAGGTACTTCAATCAATGAAAGTACTTCTTTCTCTTCTTTTAATTTCAGTTGAACCAATAAGTAGAGTTCATTATCATTCAAAGCAGGAAAGGCTCCTTTGGGATTGAGCAATAATGGTATGAGGAAGTGGCGAATTTCTTCTTCGAAATAATTCTCTAAATATTCTTTTTGATTTTTGGTAAGTTGCGTTTCGTTTTTGAAATAGATGTTCTTCTTAGAGAATTCTTTTTTCAGTTGCTCAAACGTTTCATCGAATTGGAGTTGCAATTGTAAAACGCGTTTATGTATGGCTTCAAGCAATTGTTTGCTTCCAGACTTTTTGCTTTTTAGTTTTTTAGAATTGAGTTTGAGTTCGCGACGCACACTTGCAAACCGCACTTTAAAGAACTCGTCAAGATTATTACTGAATATGCCCAAAAAGCGCATTCGTTCGGAAAGCGGATTTTGCTCGCGCTTTGCCTCTAACAAAACACGTTCGTTAAAGTCTAACCACGAGATTTCACGCTGTATACTGTGCCCTTTTTTTTCCATACGGCAATTTGCGTGAGCAATGTTTCTAAAGTATTAAGTCAGTGCTATGACTTTGCAAAGTTACTCTTCGTTGTGAATTCCAAATTGAAATCCTAATCGTTTGCCCGTTGCTTGTCCACCACTGTGGTTGATGTCCTGCATTTCTTCTACGGTTATTTGATGTAGGTTTTCGTATGGCGGGACAAACAAGTCGAAATTCAAGGTGTAGAGAATTACTTGATCTAAGAAATTCTGTTTCTGTTCCAATGAAAATTCGGAAGTGATAAAGTCATTGAACAAATAGCCCAGTTGTTTTTTTCCTTGAACAATGAAATGATTTTCCTGGTTGATAAAGATGCGTGCAATGAGATATCCAATGTCTGAACTGCGATCGTATCTGAAACTATCGGCTAGGAAATTATATACATTTATGACGCCCACAAAACTATTGCTTGGATTATGAGTGAGATAGCCCGACTGCCAAAGCGAATGCGACTCTTCAATTTGAAAAACATTGGAATGCATTTGAAAAATCAACAAGTCCCCTGCGACTTTTATTTGGCACTGAAAAGAACCTAAATCTTTAAACTCAAATGTCACCCGATTATCATGATCGTTGAACTTTTCTTTCAATTCATGACACGTCGTTTTCAGCAATTCTTTTAACTGATTGAATTGCTCGATGGTGTTGTGAAAAATGTCTTGTTTTAAAACAGATTTCTCAGCAAGTAGTTTAAAGATTTGTTCTTTTGGAGTCATAGATTAATAAGCTCTTGCGAATAGCACACGTTGTTTACTTGGCTTACCTGTTACCATGCAGGTCCCAGCTTCTTCTTTGCTGTCTAAAGGAATACAACGAATGGTGGCCTTCGTTTCATTTTTAATGCGCTCTTCTGTTTCTACAGTTCCGTCCCAATGCGCTAAGAAAAATCCGCCTTTCTCGTCTAACAGTTTTTTGAATGTCTCATAATCATCGACCGGAGTGGTTAACTCGGTACGAAGGGCATGCGCTTCGTTGAACAGATTCGCTTGAATATCTTCCAATAAATTTTGTATGTGTGCGCTTAATCCGTCGAATGATATAGTTTGTTTTTCTGAGGTGTCGCGACGCGCTACCTCAATGGTGTTGTTTTCCAAATCTTTTGGACCCATTGCTAAACGCACGGGCACACCTTTCAATTCATATTCAGCAAATTTCCATCCGCTGCGTTTTGAATCGTCATCGTCAAATTTCACAGTAACACCGGCAGCTTTCAATTCCTTCATCAAGGGTTGAACCTTTTCACGAATGGCTTCCATTTGCTCAAGGCCTTTGTAAATAGGAACAATCACCACATGAATCGGAGCCAGTTTAGGTGGAAGGCGAAGCCCTTTGTCATCGCTGTGTGTCATAATTAACGCACCCATTAAACGTGTGCTTACGCCCCATGACGTAGCCCAAACATAATCATTCACTCCTTCTTTCGAAGCGAATTTTACATCGAATGCTTTTGCGAAATTTTGTCCAAGGAAATGCGAGGTTCCTGCTTGTAGCGCTTTACCATCTTGCATCAATGCTTCAATGCATAATGTATCTACCGCACCAGCGAATCGTTCGCTTTCTGTTTTGCGACCTTTAATGACAGGCATGGCCATGAAGTTTTCTGCGAAATAGGCATACACTTCAAGCATGCGTTCTGTTTCTTCAATGGCTTCGGTGTGTGTTGCGTGCGCGGTATGTCCTTCTTGCCAAAGGAACTCGGCCGTGCGTAAGAAAAGGCGTGTGCGCATTTCCCAACGAACTACGTTAGCCCATTGGTTAATTAAGATGGGAAGGTCACGGTAGCTTTGAATCCAACCTTTGTAGGTGTTCCAGATAATGGTTTCACTGGTTGGACGAACAATCAATTCTTCTTCGAGTTTAGCATCGGGGTCAACTACCACTCCGCCGTTTTCTGATTTCAGACGGTAGTGTGTAACTACAGCACATTCTTTCGCAAATCCTTCTACGTGTGCTGCCTCTTTGCTTAAATATGACTTAGGAATGAAGAGCGGGAAGTAAGCGTTTTGGTGACCTGTTTCTTTGAACATGGCATCTAAGGCATCCTTCATTTTTTCCCAGATAGCATAGCCGTAGGGCTTAATAACCATACAACCCTTCACATCGCTGTGTTGAGCAAGGTCGGCTTGAACGACCAATTCGTTATACCACTTTGAATAATCAGTATCTCTTGAGGTTAGTTTTTCTGGCATAATTTTGAGTAAATCGAGGCACAAAGGTAAAACTATATTACCTTTATATAACAAATTCAACGACTATGAAACTCAAATTGTATTTTGTTTCGGGAATGGCTGCTACAGCGTTATTTAGTTCGTGTGCAAGCTTTGAGAATTTGACTGATGATCGCACGCGTTTGGAGGATGATGAAATGTATTGGAACCGAAAAGAAATGTTTTTCGATCCATTTCAATATCCTGTTTCAAACAAGTCGGTAAGCACGGATGATTATTACGATCCAAATGGTCGTTCGAATTATTCAAATCAATATACAGGAGCAACCAATCCGGTTGCGGCGTTCAATCCGCTATCAGGATGGCAACTGTCTTACGGACTTTCCCCCTTTAATAATTACTATTCTGGATTTGGCTCGAGCTTGATGTACGGCATGGGCAATGGTTTGTATGGTGGCTATGGAAATGGATTTGGTTATGGCAGTGGTTTCGGATATGGTTATGGAAATGGCTACGGCTATGGCTATGG
>Ga0172367_10000514_pt1 | contig 59725 bp, 56 predicted proteins | sample Lak10m_FD_114542 | JGI IMG/M metagenome (GOLD analysis project Ga0172367, IMG submission 114542) | Freshwater microbial communities from Kabuno Bay, South-Kivu, Congo - kab_022012_10m | ecosystem: Environmental > Aquatic > Freshwater > Lake | place: Democratic Republic of the Congo: South-Kivu... | reverse complement strand
ATCAGACAATCCCGATTTTGTGTGTGCCTCAATACATTGAAGCTTGAATGCGAGTGTGTATTTTTTTCGTTGTGACATAAAAAAGCCCCCAATAAGTGTCTAACTTTTTGGGGGCTGTCCAGAAGGGGCTTTTACCAAACTTATGATTTTACTTCAAATTGAATCTTTGAGAAACTTCGGAGTAATTGTTCCAATTCACATCACTGTTTTGGAGCATACTCTTCAGACTTAAGATTACTACTTTAATTTCCATGTCACCTGGGGCACTTGTTAAAAGGTCTGTATCCGTTTTATACAAGGTCAAATAGCCACTCCAAATTGAAAAAGTATAGACTTCAGAATAACTTCCGTCAATCGGCGTAGTATTAGGAAGTGCTTCCCATTCTCCAAATGAATTTTTCCCATAAACCATTACTGCACCTTTGTCAAGTACATTTTGATTTATTTCAGGCATTGCGATATCAACATAAAACTCGGGATCCAAAAACACCCATTGGCTTGCATAAACCGTTAGTGTTTTAGAAGTAATATTTGTGTTGCCGTAAACAACATCTACATCCTCTTCTTTAGCACATGAAGAGAATAATGCGATTGCTACAATCGCGAAAGAACTTAAAATTGCTTTTTTCATATAAGGTAGATTTAAAATTTTATCATTAACATTTTTCTAGAGATAACCAGATATCTATTTGAACTGAATAATATCACCAGTCACAACACAAGTTGTAGTCACAATAATTCCAAGTTTCACAGAAGTCTTAAATGAAATAGTTTGATTAACCCAAACCTGACCATCTTCCAGTTTGCGCTTATCCCTTAAATCTTTGACTGCTTCATACGTAAGAGATTTTTTTGACATTCCACCAATTCCGAAAATATAGGTTACTGAAGCTTCACCACTTTGATTTGTAGCGACATAAGTAAAATTATTTTGAGAAAGTTGAACATTGGTCTGATTTAGTAATATACCAGAATGTGACGCCATACAGCTTGTTAAAATACTGGCTGTTAAAAAGATTGAAAAAGCATAAGCTAGTTTTGTTCGCATGTGTTTCTAGAATTAATTTTTACTCTTTAATTTGAATAAGGTCTACTCGTCCTAATTCATCGTCTGTAAAGACAATAGCATTTGCTTGTGGGTATAACTCCTTACCTTTTTTAATCATGTGATCAATAATTGGCCCTGCGTTTTTAGTCGGAACTATGAAAGGAGTATAACTTCCTAAATATTGAAAATCACTCTTAGGTTTACTATGAATAAAAACATATAGACCTCTTATTTGCTCCACTTCGGCGAATGATTTTTTATCATCACTAAAAGTGAATGAAAATAAAATCAGAGTATTCAATGTTAAGAATGCCCCCAATGCAATACCTTTTTTCATTCCAACTTCCTAATAAAGTTTGACTGTGCTGCATTGACTGTCTTGAATGGTTACATTTCCAGACCAAGACGATGATCCATCAGAAGCGGTATAGGAGTGTGTTCCCGTTTCAAGACTTTTGAAAACAGCACAACCTGAACTTCCACAAGCAGGTGTAGTTCCGTATTCACTCGTAATGTTAGATGATACGCCATTAATGGTTACAACTGTAACACCATACCCGGAACCAGTCTGTTGCCAAAATGTTACTTCCCCATATTTCTGTTTGTTGCATGAGAACAAACCAAAAAAGAGAACCAATGCAGATGAGATAAATAAGATTTTTTTCATAGTTAAATAGTTATTAGTTGTTTTTAATTACAACCCAAAAATATTCAAATTTTCCAAAGTTGCAAATTATTACAACCGTTGTATTTTTTAACAACTAGTGAAATTTCGAAAATCTGACATTAGCCTTAATGAAAAAGGGCTCTTCCGTAGAACAAGAATTCTTACTGCGTGTTGGTGAAAAAATCAAGCACTACAGGGCTTTACGTGGATTGTCGCTCCGTGAATTAGGGGAAGACATTGGATTAGACAAGGGAAATACCCACCGCATTGAAAATGGCAAAAACTTAACACTCGTTACCTTGTTTAAATTGGCTGCAATTCTAGAAATTGACCCAAAAGACCTCCTAGATTTCAGCTTTCAATATAAGATTCAAGATGTAGAAAAGCTCATTCTCGAGAAAAAAGAGAAACGAGCTAGTTATAATAAACCGGCTAAAAAAGTAATCTACCCGAAAGCAAAAACTAAGCGTTAAACGTATTCATCGTTAACGAAAGACCAATAAACGCGAAAGAAAGACAACCTTTTGCGCTTTTTTCAACAACCTCGGTAAGACCCGACTTTTCCTCAGCCGTCCACTCACCCAAAACATAATCTACCTGCTGACCTTTAGCGAATTCCTTTCCTACCCCTACACGAATGCGGGCGTAATTCGAATTGTTCAAGGTCTGCTGAATGTGCTTTAACCCGTTATGGCCGCCATCACTCCCCTTGCCTCGCATACGAACCTTTCCAAAAGGCAAAGCCAAGTCATCGGTCACAACCATCACTTGCTCTAATCCTACTTTCTCTTGCTGCATCCAATAACGAACTGCATTCCCCGATAAATTCATATACGTAGAAGGCTTAATGACAATAAAGGTTTTTCCCTTCGCACGAAATTCAGCCACATCGGCATACCTATCCGTGCGCCATGTCGCTGCATGCATTTTCACCAATTCATCTGCCACTAAAAAGCCAATGTTGTGACGCGTATGAGCGTATTCCGCTCCGATATTTCCGAGTCCAACGATTAAGAATTTCATCTTACTTCCAAGCTTTTACAATAAGTCCTGTACCCGTGGCATGTTTGCCCTTCAAATCGAAATAATTGAACAACAAACACCATGGCATAAACAACAGATAATAAAAGGGCAATAGCACAAAAAACACTTTGGATTTGTTTAGCATCAACATCGGATATTTCATGCTCAATTTCCAAGACAATTTACCCGGTGCACCATAAGAATAACGCGCTTCTACCTTAGAAAATCCAGCACGCAAACACTTCTCCTCGATCTCATCAATACCATATCCATCTCTCACGTGCTCTTCAATGAATGAAGTCTCTCCATCATCATGCACGTCACTTCCTCCCATATTACTTGGCGTGCTAATCAATAGCATTCCACCTTTTTTCAAACTTGCACAGTAATTCGTCAACACTTGCACATCTTCTTCAATGTGCTCCATTACGTCAACACATAACACCACGTCATACGCCTCAGGACGAACATAAGTCACCAAATCACCCACCTCAAATTTCACCTGGCTCGCACCAATCTTCTGAAAGAACTGATTGCAATCGGCAACCTGCTCTTCCTTCACGTCCACCGCTAAAATCGAAGCTTTTGAAAAGCGCTTACTCATCCAAAATGAATACTGTCCAAATCCAGAACCGGCATCAAGAATTGACCCTGTCTCTTTACTTAGTTTGCGCAATTCAGAACGGATGTGCCATGAACGCAACAACAAAACATCTAACAAAAAATAGAACAACTTTCGTAAGAATGGAGTCCTGTTGAATAGACCTCCCAACGAACGTTTAATAGGATCGTAATGCATCTTATTTCTTCAATAAATTATCAATGGTTTCGTAGTAATCTAACGAATCATCTATGTAATACTGTAATTCCGGAACCTTACGCATCTGTTTGCCCACCTTCAATCCCAACTCGCGCTTTACTGAACTGTGATGAGATTTCAATCCCTTCAACGCTATCTCCTTTTTTTCGGTTGGAAATACGCTGATATACACCTTAGCCAAACTCAAATCAGGCGCTACACGAACCTGCGTAATCGTTACCATCAATCCTTCCACCCATTCCCGCGAATTTTGCTGGAATAAGACAGAAAGCTCACGCTTCATCAATGAAGCGAACTTTTCTAATCGAACACTTGCCATTTTGCAAATGTACAAAGTATACAGACGATTGCATTTTACTTTTACTTTGCACCATGACTTCAGAAATTCACGTTCGAAAGGGAAATGCCCATGATATCAAGGGCGCTTTGCAGCTTATTCAAGAGCTTGCCACCTACGAGCGCGCACCCGATGAAGTCATAGTTACCGAAGAAAAAATGGTCGAATGGGGATTCGGTTCTAACCCCCTCTTCGAATTCTTTGTCGCAGAAAAAAACAACCAAATTGTCGGCATTGCCCTCTATTACATCCGTTACAGCACCTGGAAGGGGCCTATGTTGTACTTAGAAGACATTGTGGTGAAGGAAGAATTTCGTCGTTTTGGAATTGGACACGAGTTATTCAAACACGTGGCTTTAACCTGCGAAGAACGCAACTACTTCGGAATGACCTGGCAGGTGCTAGATTGGAACACACCAGCCATTGAATTTTACAAAAAATATGGAAGTGAAATCGCTACCGAATGGTACAACGGGAGACTTTCAACAGAACAGATTAGTCAGATTACATGGGACAAATAAGTGTACACAAATTCGGTGGTGCCTCGGTGAAAGATGCCCAATCGGTAAGAAATGTAGGGGAAATTTTAAAATCCATCGATGGCAATAAACTCGTGGTCATTTCGGCGATGGGAAAAACCACCAACGCTCTTGAACGCATTCACCACCTGCGTTTTTCCGGCGATACGTATGAAACAGAATTGCAATCCATTTTCGACTTCCACCATACTATTGCTAAAGAATTAGAGGTGGAAGAAGATGCCGATTGGAACGACTTAATGGAAGCCCTTAGCTTCACTTGTGCTTCGGCCATTGAAGGAAGTTTCGATGCTGAATACGATAAACTCATTGGGTACGGAGAATACCTTTCCACCGCCATCGTGAATGCCTATCTGAATAAACAAGGACACGCTTCAAAACGCATCAATAGCGCCGATTACATCATTACCGATAATCGTTTTCGCGACGCACGTGTGCAATGGCAACAGGCAGAGCAGCGACTTCCTGAACTTCTCGAAGAATTCAATGATAGCACCATTCTATTAGCGCAAGGCTTTATTGGTGCAACCCAAGAAGAAGCCCCCACCTCACTTGGAAGAGAAGGTTCCGATTTTTCTGCTGCCATTTTCGCATTTCTTCTGCATGCCGATTCTGTAACCATATGGAAAGATGTTCCTGGACTTTTAAATGCCGATCCTAAATGCTTCGCCCCAACCCAGCTGCTTAGCGAACTTAGTTTTCGTGAAGCCGTGGAATTGGCCTATTACGGCGCCAGCGTTATTCATCCTCGCACGGTGAAACCACTGCAGAATAAGCACATTCCCCTTCATATTAAATCATTCGTGAACCCAAGCGCAAAGGGGACAACCATTTCCGACAAATCATCGAATGAACATTCGGTTCCTTCCTACATTCTTACGCAAAACCAAACGCTAATCAGTATATCTACAACCGATTTTAGTTTTGTGGTGGAAGACAATTTAACGGTCATCTTCGATGCCTTTTCTAAATTGGGAATCCATGTTCACATGATGGAAAATTCAGCCTTGAATTTCTCTGCATGCATCGCCTGTGAAAGAGCGAAACTCGATGCCTTAGTGGAATTGCTTCCCACCTTCCACATTCGCTATAACGAACAAGTTTCATTGTTGACTGTTAGACATCCTAGAGCATTTGTGCTTGATCAACTGCTTCAAGGGAAAGAAATATTATTGGAACAGCGCAACCGCACAACCACACGTTTTGTAGTGCGCGGTACGTGGTCTTTCCCTGAACCAATTAAAAACTAAGTCATGAAAATATATACCAAGAAAGGCGATGACGGAAGCACCATGTTGTTTGGTGGAACACGATTACCAAAGCATCATTTACGTGTAACCAGTTACGGTGAGATTGACGAGCTGAATTCTTATTTAGGATTGGTTGCAGACACATTCACCAGTCACGCAGCATTTATTCGTGGTATTCAGAATGAATTATTCAATATAGGCAGCCATTTCGCAACAGAACCCGAGCAGGCCAGCAAATTGAAATTACCTACTCTTTCCGCCCACGCTATTTCGTTGTTGGAAGAGGCGATTGATGCTCAAACCGCTGTGCTTCCAGAATTGAAGCAATTTATTTTACCAGGCGGACATGTGGTGGTTTCAACCATTCATGTGGCTAGAACGGTTTGTCGTCGCGCCGAACGCACGGCCACAGCATTAGCTGAAGTTTCTGAAGTGAATGCAGATCACTTAGCTTATCTCAATCGTTTATCTGATTATTTGTTTACCCTAGCTCGAACAGCCAGCAAAGAATTAGGTGCGGAAGAAATCAAATGGACTCCGAACAGTTAGAAATTCTGCTCACTCATTAATTGCCCGTTGTTATAAACGCTTTGCTTAATGAGTTTCCCCTTTTCATCGTAATCTAAAAACACCCCGTGCTCTTTTCCTTTCGAATAGTGCTGGTCGCTTTTTAGTTTGCCCGACGAGTAATAATATTTCCAACTTCCATCCTCGATTTTACGCTTGTAATACCCTTCCCATTCCAAGTTCCCGTTGGAATAATACACTTCTTCCTTCACAATTTCCCCGTTGGTTTCCTTCACAAAAAGTACCACATAGGGTTTTCCGTTTGGATGCTTTCGAGCTACTTCACGAATAGTTCCGGGTGGTTGTTGGGCACTAACAGAATGACTAACAAAGCTGAACAGCATTGCCAACAGGAAAGAATATGTTGCCTTTTTAATCATTCAAAATCGGTGTATAAGAGGTACTTTTTGCGGGTTTCTTTGTAGTCAAACAAATCCTTAGCCCACGAAGCCCTTATTTCACTTGCTGTTCTTCCTTCAATTACTTGTATTCGCAATTGTTTCGTTCCCGCTAATTTATCAAAGAAATTGGGAGAAGTAAAGAATTTTTCCTTGCTTTCACAACTTTGATACAATTCCAATAGCAATTCTACGTCAATCGATGAAAAAGGTTTAGCTGGCATTTTTTTGTCAACTAAAAATTTACCGGTACACACCTTGTTCTCGTGCAGTGGCTCACTTGATACTCCGGGGATTTTCTTCGGGACAAACGTATAATCGCCCTTACCTCCTGGATAACCTACACAATGAAAGGGTTCAGAGGTTCCTCTTCCTACACTGACCATTGTCCCTTCGTACCAACACAAAGAAGGATAAGCAAAAATCGAATACATATCCTTCAGATTAGGAGAAGGCGCAATAGCTAGTTCACACGCTGCTGCGTGGGTGTAATTCATGCAAGGAATCACACGCACTTGACATGGGGAAGTGGTTCCCAACCAACCTTCGCCGTTAATCATTAATGCTAATTCACCCAACGTGCATCCATGCAACAGGGGAATAGGGTGCATGCCTACAAATGAATGCAGCGTAGAATCTTTCAAAACCGGACCATCTACCAGCATCCCGTTCGGATTTGGGCGATCCAACACATACAGAGTTATCTGATGTTCTGCCGCCGCTTGCATGGCATAATGCAAGGTGGAAAGAAACGTATAGAAGCGTGTTCCCACATCTTGAATATCAAAGACCAATACATCAATTCCTTTCAACGACGCATCGGAAGGCTTGTGTTGTTTACCGTAAAGAGAATAGACTTCAATTCCAGTTTTAGGATCTATGCCTGCCTTCACCGCATCTCCGTTTCCTTCTTCACCTCTGAAACCGTGTTCTGGTGCAAAAATGCGAACGACATCAATACCGCCATGTACAAGACTATCTACCAGATGGATGTGACCCAAGACAGCGGTTTGGTTTGCAATCACCCCTACATGTTTCCCTTTTAAAAGTGGGAAATACAATTCAGTGCGGAGGTCGCCAGGAATGCAGGTCTCACGCATACTCTGAGCGTAATTCTGCTGAGCTGTTGCTAGCACAGTAGAACATAAAAGCAGAAAGAGCAAACGTAGTTTCCTAGGCATAAAACAAATTTGAAGCGGCTTTGACCAAAATCGAACCTAAAATTTCTGAGTTAGTAACTTTCCATTGTCGAAGCCCTAACTTTGACGCCCATGAGTGAAAAAAGATTAGCTTCTTTTATTGCCTTTCGAATGATTCGTTCAAGCGACAATGAACGAATTTCAAAACCCATTGTACGCATTGCTATGTGGGGTGTAGCGGTTGGTATGGCGCTCATGATTCTTTCATTAGCCATTGTAAAAGGCTTCCAATCGGAAGTGCGAAATAAAGTGATTGGATTCGGTGGACATTTTCAAGTGGTTTCCAACGACGATAACTCCACTCATGAATCGGCACCCATTGTCATCAATGATTCAGTAGCTAAAAAATTGCAAGGCATTGAAGGGGTAGCGCACGTAAGCAAATTTGCCCAGAAGCCTGCTATTGCTGAAACCAGAAAAGGAATTGCAGGTGTAGTTGGAAAAGGAATTACTACCGATTACGACACTACGTTTTTACACCAAAGCCTTATTGCAGGGCGAGTTCCCATACTTACACCACAACCCGATAGTATTCCACGTGCTGAAATAGTTATGTCGGAATTTATTGCGAAGCGACTAAACGTTAAACTCAACGAACGTATGAGTTTGTATATCGTTAATGGAGAAGACGATATTCAGCAGCAAACTTTTCGAGTAGTGGGTATTTACAAAACCGAATTGGAAGAATACGATGAAAAATTTGTGTTCGTCCCATTGGAATATGTGCAACAATTTGGTGGTTGGGGTGTGCAAGGACAGATTGTAATTGATACGGTAGAAATACCATCGCTGGCCATTGTTCAACCTTTATTTTTCGGAAAGGAAGACGCACAAGGTTATTGGAATAACGAACAGAAAAGCAGTGCTAGAAATCCGTTTCTCTTAGACAAGAATGTCGATACCACCTTGTGTCTGATTACCCAAGCGCGAGGGGTATTGAATGACACCACCTATGCAGACATCACCTGGAAGAACAACAAGCCTCATTGGAGTTATCGCAATTTGCGAGGCAGCGAAGTCAACTACATAGGCGGATATGAAATCTTAGTCCGTGATTTCGATCAACTCACTACTTTAAAGAAAGAATTATGGGAAGCGCTGCCTTACGACCTTCTGCTTATTCCCTTGGTCGATAGAAATCCGGAAATATTTTCTTGGTTGGAAATGCTCGACATCAATGTGGTGATCATTGTAGTGCTTATGGTGGTTTTGTCTATTGTAAACATGACCTCGGCATTATTGATTCTCATTTTAGAAAGACAGAATTTCATTGGAAGTTTAAAGGCCATGGGGCTTCGAAACAAAATCATCTATCGCATATTTATTTGGCATGCCGCCTCAATTATTGGCAAAGGAATTTTATGGGGAAACGCCATTGGCGTGGGCATATCGCTGTTACAGAAGTATACGGGACTCATCAAACTCGATCCAGAAAATTATTATGTCTCCACGGTTCCAATTCAGTTCGATGTGCCGTACATACTTTTATTAAACGCCATTACCTTGGTTGTCTGCTTGCTAGCTATGATACTACCCTCGTGGTATGTGGCTACGATTCAGCCTGCATCGGCGATACGCAAAAACTAATTCAACACTAACTTCGCAAAATGAAATACCACGAAAATATTCTAGGCACTATTGGCAACACTCCAATGGTTAAGCTGAACAAAATAGTTGAAGGCATACCGGGTTTATTCTTAGCAAAAATTGAAACCACCAATCCAGGTAATTCCATCAAAGACCGCATGGCTCTGAAGATGATTGAAGATGCCGAACGTTCCGGTAAATTAAAACCAGGTGGCACCATTATCGAAGGAACCAGTGGTAACACGGGGATGGGTTTGGCCATTGCCGCTATCATCAAAGGATACAAATGTATTTTCACCAGTACCGATAAACAGAGTAAAGAAAAATTCGATGCGCTTCGTGCGTTGGGTGCTGAAGTCATTGTTTGTCCGACCGATGTTGATCCGGAAGATCCACGTTCGTATTACAGTGTTTCATCACGATTAGAAAAGGAAGTTCCAAATTCATGGAAGCCCAATCAGTACGATAATCCAAGCAACGCACAAGCCCATTACGAATCAACTGGACCAGAGATTTGGGATCAAACCGACGGTAAGATTACGCACTTAGTAGTAGGTGTAGGAACGGGCGGAACCATCTCGGGAACTGCGCGTTTTTTGAAAGAAAAAAATCCGAATTTAAAAGTCATTGGTATTGATACCTACGGCTCGGTTTTCAAGAAATACAAAGAGACTGGCATCTTCGATAAAAACGAAATTTATGCCTACGTCACTGAAGGTATTGGAGAAGATTTCCTTCCAGAAAATGTTGACTTCAATTTGATTGACACGTTCGAAAAAGTAACGGACAAAGACGCTGCTTTATTCCAACGTCGCATTGCTAAAGAAGAAGGTATTTTCGTTGGAAACAGCGCGGGTTCTGCCTTAGGTGGCATTCATCAATTGAAAAATGAATTCAAAGAAACCGATGTCGTAGTGGTTATTTTCCACGACCACGGCACACGTTACTTAGGTAAAATGTTCAACGATGAATGGATGAAATCGAAAGGTTGGATTGACTAAGCCAACTTCTTCGCGTGTTCGCGAATTACCTTTCCAATAATTCCGCAACACGTCATCAATTCTTCTTCGGTGATGCACAACGGCGGTGCAAAACGAATGATATTACCATGAGTAGGTTTGGCTAGCAATCCGTTCTTCGCTAAATCAACACAGATATTCCATGCTGCTTCGCTTTCTTCGGTATCGTCGATAACAACCGCATTCAGCAAGCCTTTGCCTCGCACCACAGTTACTAAAGAAACTTCGGCCTTCAGCTTATTCATTTCACTGCGGAAAATTTCACCGAGGCGTTCGGCATTTTCAGCCATGTTTTCGTCTTTCAATAATTGAAGAGCTTCTTTGGCCACGGCGCAAGCCAACGGATTTCCGCCGTAGGTACTTCCGTGCTCGCCAGGCTTAATGGTTAGCATGACTTCGTTGTTAGCCAATACAGCGCTAACAGGCAATACACCACCTGATAAAGCTTTTCCTAAAATCAATAAATCGGGTTTCACATTTTCATGATCGCACGCCAACATTTTCCCTGTGCGGGCAAGTCCAGTTTGAACTTCATCCGCAATCATCAGTACGTTGTATTTGGTGCACAAATTTCTAACACCGCTTAGGTAACCTTCATTCGGAACAACCACGCCAGCTTCACCTTGAATAGGCTCAAACATAAACGCAGCAATGTGAGGGTCAGAAGCAAGTGCTTTTTCGAGTGCATCTAAATCGTTGTATGGAACAGATAAAAATCCGGGCATAAACGGACCAAAGTTCGAATAGCTGCTTGGGTCAGAAGAAGTAGAAATTGCTGCTAAGGTTCTTCCCCAGAAATTTCCTTCAACAAATACTACTTTTGCTTGGTTTTCAGGAATACCCTTCACCTTGTATCCCCAGCGGCGAGCCAATTTCACTGCTGTTTCACCGCCTTCCACGCCAGTATTCATGGGAAGAACTTTATCGTATCCGAAGAATTCAGTAATATACTTTTCGTATGGACCTAACTCGCTGTTGTAAAACGCACGTGATGTCAATGTTACGCGCTGGGCTTGATCAGTAAGTGCAGAGATAATACGAGGATGACAATGCCCTTGATTCACGGCAGAATACGCTGAAAGAAAATCGAAGTATTCCTTTCCTTCCACGTCCCACACTTTCGCACCTTTACCCGTCTCAATAACAACAGGAATTGGATGGTAGTTGTGTGCACCGTATTTGTCCTCAAGTTCCATCACTTGATTCGGGGTCATTTTCAAACTCATATCGAAGATTTTCTACAAAGTTAGCCTAGTATTGTTGTACTTTTGCCATCCAAAATTTGAAATATGGCAACTAATCGCACCTTTACTATGATTAAGCCAGATGCAACAGCAGCTGGAAACACAGGAAAAATCTTAGATAAAATCATTGAGTCTGGATTCGCTATCCGTGCAATGAAATGGGTTCAACTTTCAAAAGAAGATGCAGCTCGTTTTTATGAAGTTCACAAAGAGCGTCCATTCTACGGTGAATTAGTAGAATATATGACTAGCGGTCCTATCGTTGCTGCTATTCTTGAAAAAGACAACGCGGTAGAAAGCTTCCGTAACTTAATTGGTGCAACCGACCCAACTAAGGCTGAGGAAGGAACTATTCGTAAGATGTTTGCTAAGAGCATTGCTGCTAACGCAGTACACGGTTCTGATAGCGATGAAAATGCTGCTATTGAAGGAGCATTCTTCTTCTCTACCCGCGAATTAGCCTAATTGGTTATAAATCATAAAAAAAAGTCAGATCGGGAGCATCCATAATGGGGCTCCCGATTTTATTTTTGCATCCTAAATCTTCAGACCAATGAATAAAATTAAAGTAGCGAATCCAATTGTAGAAATGGACGGCGACGAGATGACTCGCATCATCTGGAAGTACATCAAAGACAAATTGATTTTACCTTACGTAGATCTTGATATCAAGTACTTCGATTTAGGAATTGAAAATCGCGATGCTACTGAAGACCGCGTTACTGTAGAATCGGCTGAAGCTACTTTGAAATATAATGTAGCCGTAAAATGCGCTACTATCACTCCTGATGAAGCTCGTGTGAAAGAATTTGGATTGAAGAAAATGTGGAAATCACCAAACGGAACCATTCGTAATATCGTTGGCGGAACCGTTTTCCGTGAACCAATCATCTGCTCTAACATCCCAAAATTGGTTCCTGGTTGGACTAAACCAATCAACATTGGTCGTCATGCTTTCGGAGATCAATACCGTGCAACCGATACGGTTATTAAAGGAAAAGGAAAGTTAACGATGTCATTCACACCTGAAGATGGTGGTGAAACGAAGACTTGGGAAGTATACAATTTCGAAGGCGATGGCGTAGCCATGAGCATGTACAACACCGATGAGAGTATTTATGGATTCGCTCGCAGCTGCTTCAACCAAGCAATTATGAGAAATTGGAATCTTTACTTCTCATCAAAAAATACCATTTTGAAACACTACGATGGTCGTTTCAAAGACATCTTTGAAGAAGTCTATCAAAATGAATTCAAAGCAAAATTTGCTGAATTAGGAATCACCTACGAACACCGCCTTATCGATGATATGGTTGCCTATTGTTTGAAGAGTGAAGGCGGATTTGTTTGGGCTTGTAAAAACTACGACGGAGACGTTCAGAGTGATATTGTTGCTCAAGGATTTGGTTCTTTGGGATTAATGACTTCTGCTTTAATAACTCCGGATGGTAAAACCATGGAAGCTGAAGCCGCACACGGAACGGTTACTCGTCACTACCGTCAACACCAACAAGGAAAGAAGACGTCAACCAATCCAATCGCATCTATTTTCGCTTGGACCCAAGGCTTGGCTTTCCGTGGAAAATTAGATGGCAACGATGCGTTAATTAACTTCGCGAAAACCCTTGAAACGGTGTGCGTGGATTTAGTAGAAGGTGGAAAAATGACCAAAGATTTGGCGGTATGTATTCACGGTGCTGGAACCAATGATTCACACTACTTAACTACGGAAGATTTCTTAGATGCTATTGATGCAGAATTAAAAAGCCGCTTAGCATAAGCAGTTATATCGTATGAAAAAGCCCGCAAATGCGGGCTTTTTTCGTTTATGGCTTTATAAACTCGTTACTTATGATGGTATTCGAATAATGAATATCTCTATCACAAAGCGTAACTACGAAGCGACATGTATCGTGTTCGCCGGGTAAATAATATGCGGGATACATGAGGACTTTGATGGTTCCTTTTTGCGTTTTGTTTTGTCCGGGAGGTGTAGCCCAGGGCACACGGTAATAAAAAGGCACCGCGTTCGGATCTAGGCACGGGTCACCGCTAAGGGTGTACCACACGCCATTGATTTTCTCTTGGTATTCGCAGAACAAATTGTACTTCGTCTTGCAATCAGCGAAACTACCCGTGGTATCATCTTGTCCCAAGCCTACATTTCCGTCACCGTCAATAAAATCGACATAGAAATAAGCTGAATCACCTTCCAATTGCAACTTAGCGTTAGCAATGGTGGGTTCATTGGGATATTCGTTTACGCGAAGGCACGAACTGAATAGCCCCATAGCTATGATTAAGGAAGCACTTATTCTTTGCATCTTTGTAAAGTTAATGGCACAACGTTGAGCAAACCTAGTTTTAATAAGAATTTTACCCAAGTATCTAACGAGAATTTCGAAGCGTATTGCCTTGAATTATTTCGTTTTCAATACGAACATGTCGCCATATATCAAGCCTATTGCAAGGCCATTAACCGAACACCCGAACACGTTCGTCAACTGGCCGATATTCCCTTCCTTCCTATTTCATTCTTCAAAACGCATGAGGTACTTTGTGAAGGCCACGAAGCTGCCGTAACCTTTACCAGCAGCGGAACAGGCGGGGAACGCAGTAAGCATCCGGTTAGCGACTTAAATCTGTACATTCAATCGTTTCGATTGGCTTTTGAACGGCTCTATGGCCCCATAGGCAACTACCACCTCTTGGCCCTACTGCCCAATTACCTAGAACGACAAGGTTCGTCATTGGTTTTTATGGCAGAAGATTTCATGAAGCAGGCCCGTGCTGAATCGGGATTTTTCTTACATAACTTCCAAGAACTTTCGGATACGCTTGACAAACTTGAAGCCCGCGGAGAACCTGCGCTATTGCTAGGAGTATCGTTCGCTCTTCTTGATTTTTCGGCAGCATTCCCCAAACAGCTCAAGCATACCGTGGTCATGGAAACAGGAGGTATGAAAGGAACACGTGAAGAAATGAGTCGCGCGGCCCTGCATCACCAATTGCAAGCTCAACTGGGTGTTCAGCACATTCACAGCGAATACGGCATGACCGAACTCTTATCTCAAGCGTATTCTAAGGGACAAGGATTATTTATGGCACCACCATGGATGCGGATTGTGATTCGTCAAGTGCAAGATCCGTTCTGTTTATTGGGGCATCAACGTCGTGGCGCTGTAAATATCATTGACTTAGCCAATACCTATTCGTGTGCATTTATTGAGACCCAAGACCTGGGAATCTCTCATTCCGACGAATGGTTTGAAATCACCGGAAGGGTTGATTTATCTGAAGTTAGAGGATGCAATCTATTATTTTCTGAATCCTAAGCAACCATTCAAATGTTAGCTCGTCTTAGATAGGAAGTATAACTTCTGACTGAGTTGAATTGTGTTGGGCAAAACAATTTGGTTAATGATTTCCTAAACAAAATAAGCAGGGGGTTCCAAAGGGGACCCCTGCTTATTTTTAGTCGGTTTATTGAACCTTGATTAGGAAATAATTCTTTTTACCGCGTTGCATTACCAGGAATTCACCGTGAATCAAATCTTCTGAATTCACCTGGCGCTCTAGGGCTACTTTTGATTTATTCATAGAAATGCTGTTCTCTTGCAACGCACGACGAGCCTCACCTTTAGAAGGTAGAAATCCGGCATTTACCAACACATCAATGATATCCATTCCTGCTGAAAGAGCATCTTTACTTAGCACACCTTGAGGAACTCCGTCAAGTACATCTAACAAGAGTTCTTTTGACAGCGAGCTGAATTCACTATCCTTAGCAAACAAGACTTCCGAAGCTTTAATCGCCTGTTGGCAATCGCTTTCCGAGTGCACGCGCGTAGTTATATCTAATGCTAAGGCCTTTTGTAACACACGAAGACCAGGATCTGCCACTTGCTGTGCTTCTAACGCTTCAATTTCTTCTCTCGACTTGAGGGTAAAAATGCGGATGTAATTCTTCACATCTTCATCGCTTGCGTTCAACCAAAATTGATAGAATTTATAGTGTGAAGTGCGCGCAGGATCTAACCACACGTTACCACCTTCTGTCTTTCCGAATTTGGTTCCATCGGCTTTTTTAATCAACGGAGTCGTTAGCGCAAATGCACTTCCTCCGTCCATACGACGAATTAATTCAGTACCTGTAGTAATATTACCCCACTGGTCTGAACCGCCCATTTGTAGCGTTACACCGTGATTCTTCCACAAATAGTAAAAGTCATATCCTTGAATCAACTGGTAGGTGAATTCAGTAAAGCTCATTCCCTCACGGTCATCGCCGCTGATGCGATTCTTCACCGAGTCTTTCGCCATCATGTAGTTCACGGTAATACGCTTACCCACATCACGAATGAATTCTAAAAAACCAATTTCTTTAAACCAATCGTAGTTATTTACAATTTCAGCCGAGGTTTCACCGCAATTGAAATCTAAAAATTTCTCTAGTTGTTTCTGCTGACAAGCTTGGTTGTGACGCAAGGTATCTTCATCAAGTAAATTACGTTCTGCAGACTTTCCACTTGGATCACCTACCATACCGGTAGCGCCGCCCACCAAGGCAATAGGCTTATGACCGCTGTTTTGAAAATGCAATAAGGTCATGATTTGAACCAAGTTTCCTACTCCTAACGAGTCGGCTGTGGGGTCAAAACCAATATACGCCTTGCGTACGCCAGCGTTCAGGTGATCTTCTGTTTCAGGAATGCTATTGTGTAACATTCCTCTCCATTTCAATTCTTCTACAAAATTCTTTTTACTCATAACTGCTGCGAAAATACTACTTGTTAAAGGATATCTTTCATTTGTTCCAGTTTCATTCCGCGCGACCCTTTCAATAAGACAATTTTTCCGGTCAAGGGATTGGTTGAAAATTCCTTCTTAGCCTCTTCCACTGTTTCAAACGTGGTGAAGGAAGATTCACATGCATGAAATTCTTTTCCAATGGCCACTCCGGTTAAGCCTAATTCAAAAGCTAAATCGAGGATACGCTGATGTTCTTCCCGAGCATAATCTCCCAATTCGAACATATCACCCACGATGAAAAAGGTATTACTCATCGTGGCTAAATTGCGCAAAGCCGCCTCCAAGCTGCTTGGGTTGGCGTTGTATGCGTCGAGTATAACTTGATTCTTGCCTGAATCCCACCACTGACTGCGATTGTTATCTGGGACATAGCTAGCCACAGCCTCAATCATATCGGTGAATGGCACTTCGAAATAATTACCAATTGCCAGTGCGGTAGCAACATTGAATGCGTTGTAACCGCCCGCCAACTGCGTGGTGCATACCGCTTCAGCTTGGGTATTGACGTGACGCACCTTCATGCGCAAAACAGGGCTCTCCTGTTCAATATGAAGTTGAATATCGCCTTGCGAAAATCCATATACCACGTGCCTTTTATCGGACACTATGGCACCCAAATGGGGCAACTCTGTGTTCGCGAAACAAATTCCTCCGTGAGCTTGAACTGCATTAAACAGCTCACCCTTTCCTTTTATTATTCCTTCCACGCCACCAAATCCTTCTAAATGCGCTTTTCCAACGTTGGTAATTACCCCAAAATCAGGAAGTGCATAAGTGCAGTAGGAACCAATTTCACCTTGGTGATTGGCCCCCATTTCAATGATTGCAAAATTGCAATCGGCTGGAACAGCAAGCAGCGTTAGCGGCACGCCGATGTGGTTATTTAAATTTCCTTTAGTAGCAAAGACCTTGTATTTTTTAGCCAAGACCTCACACACCAATTCTTTGGTGGTGGTTTTTCCGTTACTACCCGTAATGCCAAGTACTGGAAAGGTAAACGTTTCGCGATAGGCTTTCGCCAATTCTTGTAGGGCTTGAAGTGCATTGGGAACCCGAATCACCCGATCATCTTCAAATCCCACTTCCTCATCGACTACCACTCGCGAAGCGCCCAAATCGAGCGCTTGTTTGGCAAATAAATTACCATTGAAATGTTCCCCCTTCAAAGCGAAGAATATGGCATTGGCTTCAATAGCGCGTGTATCGGTAGTAACCTTTCTTACAGTTAAGTAGTGTTCGAGTAACTTTTCCATGGGTATAAAAATAAAACACCCCGCCAAAAGGCAGGGTGCTTTGTATAGTAGTTAAGAACAATTATTCGTCAGTACCGCGGCTACCGATTCCTTCTGGAGAACCAACGGCATCCATTGCACAACGGAAACCGATGTCGCGGCTAGAGCGACGCTCGTCAAGGAAACGACGGGTAGAAGGTACCAAATAGTACGCACGGTCTTCCCAGCTACCACCTTTGTACACGCGTGAGCGGTTATTGATTAAGGTTGTTTTACCATAATCATACATACGGTCTTCACGGTTCTCATATGAAGGATCTTGGAATGATTTGGTTGACCATTTACTACTGTTGTAGTCACCATCACCAAAGTCAATGTTATCTGCTTTACGGTAGTTCAAACGGTTGATGTTTTCTTCTAAAGAAACATCGCGCATTTTTTGACGACCAATATCTGCACGAACATACTGACGCAATTCTTCGTACATGGTACGAGCCACTTTGCGTTTAGGGTCAGATGAATCATTCATGATATCATACAACTTCAAAATAACGTTGTCGCTGATATCGGTAGAAAGGTTCTCTTCGTTTTTGTCTTGATTGAATCGTGCGCATGCATCATCTAATGACTTAGTGATATCTGCGATTAAGCCTTCTTCAGCAGCAGTGAATTGAAGTTTACCACCTTTTTGAGCGGTTACGTTGTTCACAGCTAACTGCGCTACATAACGTTTCATAGAAGTTGTATCGTAAACGGTATAAGCTTCTTGACCTTCTGTTAAGTCGCGTGTTTTGTAAACGTTACCACGGTATGGACGGAATTCAGAACGTTCGCTTTCTGTAAGCGGACGATAAACGTCAGCAACCCATTCAGAAACGTTACCTGCCATATTGTATAATCCGAAATCGTTTGGTGGATATTGGTAAACTGGAGTAGTGATATCACCGGCATCGTTTAAGTATCCGGCCACACCCATTGCATCTCCTGAACCACGCATAAAGTTTGCACGAAGAGTTCCGAAGTAAGCAGAACCATCAGCATCGTTACGAACGAAGTGACCGTTCCATGGGTAGGTTCTACGATCTTGAATTAATTCGCGGTAAGAGTTACCGATCAAAGCCATCGCTGAATATTCCCATTCTGCTTCGGTAGGCAGGCGGTAACGAGGTAATAAAATTCCATCTTCAGTGCTAATGCGGCGGAAATCTTTACCTGAATTAGCAAGGGCTTTTGGATTTACGATTTCTAAACCTGTTTCAGGCTTTGCATCTCCTTGTGGTGATGGAACGTACAATCCGTTTAAGTAAGTGTCGGTTGTGAAATAGCTTGACTCATTTTGGCTAAGTGCATCGAATGGAAGGAAACCTTCACGGATAAGAATCCATTCATTCACACGGTCGGTTCTCCATGAGCAATAATCGTTTGCTTGTAACCAGCTAACACCTACAACTGGATAGTCGCGGTAGGCTGGATGGCGCAAGTACAATTCTACGTATTTCTCCATGTCTTGATCGGCTCTTCTCCAGCAGTTGGTATCTGGTAAAGCGCGTTCAATCAATTGAGGCATACCTGCATCACCGAAAACCAATTGCAACCAGTGCATGTAATCTAACCAGTGTTGGTTAGTTACTTCGGTCTCATCCATGTAGAATGATGATACGGTAACAGGAGTTTGCAAGTTGTCCCAAGAATAGTTGACATCGTCTTCGGCACGTCCCATAGAGAAACGACCACCTTGAACGAAAACTAAACCTGGACCTAATTCTTGGCCTTGGTATGCAGCGCGCAGATAACCACCGTTCTCGACGTTGTTATACTGCCAGCCTGTTGCACTCGAGTAATCCTTTTTACATGACGTTAAAAGAAGTACAGCGGCGGCAAAGACGGATAAGATGACGTTGCTTTTCTTCATGATTTCCTATTTTGAATAAAAGTTGGGTTCTAAGTAACTAAAAAGAAGGACAGTCTATTGTGCGGAACTTCGGTCTTTTTGGACGACAGTCGAAACTGATGGCCAAAGAAACCTCGTGAGAACCACCTGTAGCAGGAGTTAACTCACTAATTGTTACGTCATAGCTGTAACCTACTCTAATATTATCGTTTTGCACACCAATGGTAGCAATGAATGAATCGCGGTATTTGTCGCCAAATAGCAATCCGCGGAACCATACTCCAGCTACGATTGGACCTTTACTTACGTACATTCCCAAATTAAGTTGCTGGAATTCTCCTTGTCTGCGGTATAAAATGTTTGGAGAAAGCTTCGTGCCTTCGCCGTATTTCTTTTTAATTGGAATAACTGCACCTCCGTGAACGGTGTATTTCATTGGTAAGCGAGAAGTACCAACGATTAAACTTTCGTTTGGCTCATTCAAGTGGTGAACCGCGAAACCACCGTAAAACATTTTGCTGAAACCTAAGATACCTGCAGAAAAGTCGACGTTCTTAACGCCACCACCACGAGGAATATCGTTGGTTTCGTAGATAAATCCTTTGCGAGGATCAATCATATCGTTGAAGGTAAGCTTGCTCCAATCTAGAGTCTTTTGGAAATAAGAAGCTTGAAAACCTGCCTTAATACTGAACTTGCGGTTAATTGCTTGTTGGTACGAGTAGATACCGCTCACCGTGGTGGTGTTCAAGGTATTCTGTGCCGCACGGTCATTCATAACCATCAATCCCAATCCACCCGAAATCGTTTCAACGTGCTGGTCATACGAGGCACACGTAGTTACAAAACTTCCTGTCAGGTTGGGCCACTGGTTACGGTAATTCATTACCAAACGTGGACACTTATCTGTACCCGCAAACGCTGGGTTCAAATACAGTGGATTTGAGTAGAATTGGGTAAATTCTGGATCTTGCGCCAAAGCATTAGAAACGCTAAGTACGCAAAACAAAAACCCTAAGAACTTAAAATTCATCGCCTTCTTCATTCGAAAGTTTATAACAAAATATTCGATTCGAATAGCAATTATACAACATTTTTGCATTCGAATTACAAGCAGAGGCAACAATAAATGCAATTTTTGTAAGTTATTGCCTCGCTTTGAAAGCATAAACCTTGGCATGAATAAATCGGTAGTTGTCTCATTAAGTATTTGTCTAGCAACTCTTTGCAGCGCATTTTCATTTGCTCAAAGCACAGAAAATTCTTCAGAAAAAATTGGCTGGTACGATTTGAAATTTCAGGATTCCAAGTTTGCTACGGCTTTAGACTTGTTACCTAGTCTTCATCTTAACGCTGAAAAGGGGTATTATGAGTATGTTTTCCGTGCAGAAATCGATGAGCAAGTAACCATTCAATCGGTGGTGCTAGCTGACGTTAAGTCTTCAAGCATTTCAAATTCTTATTTCGATGCCCATGAACTAACTGCCTTGCCATCTCAATTTCAAATTCGATGGGAAGAGATTCAGGTAACGAAGGGAAAGCGCATCTTCAACATTTTCGTTTCTGCCTTTAAAAAGAACGCTGCCAATTCCGAGCGACTTCTGGCTTTTTCCTATTCCCTTGAAACGGGTAATTACCGCAGCCAGTCAGAAAAAATTGTAGAGATTCCTTCCTACGCCGATGCCAGTGTCCTGAAAGAAGGTGACATTTATAAAATTGCCATCACCAAGGATGGGATTTACAAAATCGATAAGAGCTTTTTAGAATCGATGGGGATAGCTGTTTCTTCTTTAAACCCACAAACCATTAACGTTTATGGAAACGGAGGAAGTTTGTTAAATGAACAAAACTGGAGATACCGTCCAGATGATCTCATTAAGAACGCCATTCTTGTACAAGGGGAAGCCGATGGAAATTTTGGGTCGAACGATTACATACTTTTTTACGGTAAAGGTCCAGATAAATGGACACAAGAAAAGGAATTGGCATTAGGAAGAAAGTCTTGGCAACATACCAAACATTATTATTCAGACACGGCTTACTATTTTATAAAAATTAACGATACCGATCCGTTGCGTATTAGCACGGAAACCAACGTTAACACCCCTACTCACACCAGCACTCGTTTTCAAGATTACAGTTACATTGAAAGTGATTTGTACAATTTGACTGACTCGGGACGTGAATTTTACGGCGATGCCTTTGATCAAGTGCTTACTGCCAATTACACCTTTAATTTTCCGAATGTCAGTGCTGTGCCAGCATCGGTTGAAGTGAATTGTGTAGGAAGAACTTTCAGTACCTCTAGCTCGTTTACGGCAACTGTGCAAGGCAATAGTGGCAACGTTAGCATTGGTAGCGTGGTTGATTCACCCACTTCACAAGTGGCGCGTACAGGAAAAATCTTAGTCAACTTCACTCCGAACAACGCCAATTGCAACGTGAGTTTAACCTTTACAAAAGGTAATTCTGAGGCCAAGGGATATCTTGATTACATCCTTGTCAATGTTTCACGTGACTTAGTCATGAGCGGCAGTCAGATGCGTTTCAGAGATACGACTACCGTTGGATTTGGTAACATCACCGAGTATCAGCTAAGCAGCGCTGCGGCAGTGAATGAGCTATGGGATATTACTAATGTTACACGTCCCGTAAGACAGGTCTTAACCGCTAACGGCACTATCAAATCGTTTGTGTCCTCCTCTTCTACTCTGAAAGAATTTATTGCATTCAGCGGTGGTTACTTCACACCCGTAGCGATGGGTAAGGTGGAGAATCAGAATATTCATGGTTGGAAAACGGTTGACTTGGTCATTATCACTAGTCCTGAATTGAAAACAGTAGCCGACGAGATTGCAGAGATACATCGCGGAGAAGGTCAGCTTGTGAATGTGGCTACCCCTGAACAAGTATTCAACGAATTCAGCAGTGGTAACCCCGATCCGATTGCCTTTCGTCAGTTAATTAAAATGCTATACGACCGCGCTTTAGGCGGCGACCGTGCACCAAAGAATTTATTGTTGGTGGGCGATGGTGATTTTAGCAGAACCAAAGGATTGGCGAATCAACGTGGTGCTAATGTCTTGGTATTCGAATCTGACAACTCTTTATCTCCTGTGAGCAGCTATGTGAGCGATGACTATTTTGTAACGGTTTCCCCCTTAGAAGATGGAACCTCGCTGGGACTTCTTGATTGCGGAGTAGGTCGAATTCCAGCAGATGACATTGGTGAAGCGGCCTCTTATCTAGAAAAAATTAAAGCATATCTTTCTCAAAACACTTCTAGCACAGGCGATGCATATTGTGTGGGAGATGTGCAAGAAAATGCATTTGGCAACTGGCGCAACGTTGTTGGATTTGTTTCGGATGACCAAGATGGAAATGGCGGACCGTATGAACAAATTCACTTGATTTCGGCCGATTCTTTGGCGAATATTATGCGTGTGCGTCATCCTGATTATGACTTAGCGAAAATGTACATGGATGCTTACACCCAGGAATCGACACCGGGCGGAGAACGTTACCCAGACGGATCAAGTTCTATTGAACAGCGCATTCAAAATGGAGCTTTACTAATGACCTACATTGGTCATGGAGGAGAGCGTGGATGGGCACACGAACGTATTTTAGATTTACCCACTATTGAAGGATTCACCAACAAATACCGCATGCCGGTATTCCTAACCGCCACTTGCGAATTGGCGCGTTACGATGAACCGAGCGTTCGTTCGGCTGGTGAGCGTTTGGTGATGAACCCAAACGGCGGAGCCATAGCCATGTTAACGACCACCCGTATTGTTTTTTCTGGTGAGAATTTCGAAATGGATTTAGCCTTCTACGCAAATGCATTTGAGAAGAGAAATAACCAACCTTACACCTTGGGTGAACTGAACATGTTAACGAAGAATGGTGTTCCTCCTTCGAACGACAGTAAACCTAATTTTAGCTTATTGGGAGACCCTGCGTTGAAAATGGTTTATCCAAAATTGAAAGTTGAAACTACCCACATTAACAACACCGCCATTGCCTCGTTTGTAGATACGCTAAAAGCGCTGCAAGAAGTGGAATTCAAGGGGGTGGTGCGCAATGCAGATGGAAGCTTAGCTTCTAATTTCAACGGGTATATTTATCCAACGGTCTTCGATAAAGAATCGAAGGTATATACTCAGAACAACGATGGCGGGGTGGTTCAAGATTTCAAATCATACAACAAGATTATTTACAGAGGAAAATCGAGTGTTACGAATGGCGAATTTTCGTTCAAATTCATTGTCCCTTTCGACATTAACTATTCGGTAGATACGGCACGTGTGAGTTATTATGCGGTGGCTGGAAATAGAGATGGCAACGGCCATTATTCAAAATTCAAAATTGGAAGTGTAAATCCGAATGCGGCCTTCAATGAAGTAGGACCAGCCATTCAAGTGTTCTTGAATGATTCGACGTTCGTGAATGGAAGCACAACGAATACCACTCCGATTATTATTGCCAAGTTGATGGATGATGACGGAATTAATACGGTAGGAAATGGCGTAGGTCACAATCTAACAGCGATTTTAGATGGCAATACCAACAAGCCCATTGTGCTGAATGAATATTATTCAGCGGATTTAAACACCTACAAAAGTGGCGTAGTTCGCTATCCTCTTCCAGCACTAAGCATTGGTTCACATACCTTGAAGTTGAAAGCATGGGATGTACAGAATAACAGTTCGGAAGAAGAAATACAGTTTACCGTTGCGGAAGACAGTCAAGTCGCGTTGTCGCATGTTTTAAACTATCCGAATCCGTTTACCACCGCTACCCGCTTCATGTATGATCACAACCAAGCGTGTAAGAATTTAGACATTCGCATTCAGATATTCACCATTGGAGGCAAGTTGGTGAAGACCTTGGAGCATTCGTATTATGCGACTGGATTTAAAGGGGAAGACATTTTTTGGGATGGTCGCGATGATTTTGGAGACCAAATAGGCAAAGGCGTTTACGTGTACAAAATCGAAATTCGCAACGAGCAGGGCCAAAAAGGTGAACAATATGAAAAATTAGTGATTTTAAGATAGCCTATGGAATTCTAACTTTTTACTTGCTAAATTTGCGAAACTCATGAGAAATCGAATTAAGATAGCTGCTGCACTTATTGCATTAGCCACAGGAACAACATCTAACACGTTTGGACAATTAACTAATCCGAATGAATTGAATGGTCGTCAATCAACGATTAACACCATTACTACGGCTGTTCCTTTTTTAACCATTGCTCCAGACTCACGAAGCGGAGCACTTGGTGATGCTGGCGTTGCGCTTAGTCCGGATGCAAGCAGTGTGTATTGGAATCCCTCGAAATTGGCATTCGCTGAAAACGATGTGGAGTTTTCTTTGTCGTATTCACCGTGGTTACGTGCACTGGTGAATGACATGAGTTTAACTTATTTATCGGCATACAAGAAGATTTCAAAGCGTCAGGCTATTGGTGGTTCATTGCGATATTTCACTTTGGGAAATATCACCTTTACCGATGAAATGGGCACGGCTATACAGGATTTCAAACCGAATGAATTTGCGATTGACTTCGATTACTCTCAAAAATTATCGGCGAAATTTTCTGCAGGAATTGCTTTGCGTTACATCAATTCGAACTTAACTGGTAAAACCAATTTACAGGGTGCTGAAAGCAAACCTGGGCAATCTGCGTCGGTTGATATTTCTACGTTCTATACCAATCCAAAAATTAAAATCGGCGGTAAAAAAGCAGGAATCAATTGGGGATTGAACATATCTAACATTGGTGCAAAGATGAGTTATACCAACTCTGATCATCGTGATTTCTTACCAACGAACTTACGTACTGGCGCTGCGTTTACCTTGAACGTAGATGACTATAACAAGCTTACGTTTTTGTTTGACATGAACAAATTGTTGGTTCCTTCGCCACCGATTTATAAAAATTCAGGAGACACCATTCTTTCGGGTTATGATCCGAATGTTGGAATTGCAACTGGAATGATTCAGTCGTTTTACGATGCGCCTGGACAATACAATGCAGAAACCGGAACTATCGTCGATGGCAGCAAGTTTCGTGAAGAGATGCGCGAGATAAATCTTTCAGGTGGTGTGGAATATGATTTTGCTAAAGTGCTTGCGGTACGTGCCGGTTATTTTCACGAACATTACACCAAAGGCAATCGTCAGTTCATCACCTTCGGTGCTGGATTGCATTACCAAGTTATTACCATTGACGTGAGTTATTTGGTAAGCACCACGCAACAAAATCCGCTTGCCAACACCTTGCGTTTTTCATTGAAATTTGCATTAGGCAACGCCAGTGAAAAACCAGCTACTCCAGAGCAATAATGAAAATTAGAGTTGGCTACGGCTACGATGTTCATCAGTTGGTAGAAGACCGACCGTTGGTCTTGGGAGGAGTTACGGTTCCTTCAGATTTAGGAGCATTGGGACACAGCGATGCCGACGTGCTTTTACATGCTATTTGCGATGCATTGTTGGGAGCAGCGGGCAAACGCGACATTGGGTTTTACTTTCCAGACACCAGCCAAGAGTTTAAAAACATAGATTCAAAAATTCTATTGAAGCGCTGCATAGAGGTCATATCGGCCGATGGCTGGCACGTAGGCAACATTGACAGCACGTTAGTTCTTGAAGCACCTAAAGTGATGAAATTCGTACCCGATATGAAGGCTATTATTGCCGAGATTTGTTTGGTGACGGGGGACGATGTAAGCATTAAAGCAACGACTTCAGAAAAAATGGGATTCGTTGGAAAGCGCGAAGGCGTAACGGCCCATGCGGTGGTATTGATTCAAAAAGACTAAGACCACACTTTTGTTCCTTCAGAACAATTCTTACAGATATCGATTTCTTTCCTTCCCTTCATCAATTGATTTCGGAAATTCTGATAGTTGGGATTATGCCAAATAGATTTAAATGAAGTCGACTTCAGCGAGCCCATTTGATGAGTGGCATCTTTATCGAAACAGCAAGGGACAACCGTACCATCGAAGGTGATTACACTTCCGCTCCACATGCGCCAACAATGATTTTCTAAATTTGATTTGACCACCCACTTGCCGTTGGAGTGTTGTTTATATCGACTGTATTTTCCGATGGTAGGAATGAGTTCATTGCCGTTTTCATAGTCATACACTTGCGCTGTTTTAAATCGAATTTCGTCCACTTGCAAGGCTTCAGCCAATGCTTTGGCTTCTTCGATTTGATGTTCATTTGGGCGAACGACTAGAAATTGAAATATGATTTTCGGGAAGTGGCTTTGGGCATATTGCTTCGCCTCTACCACATTCTTTACCCCTTCTAAGGCTTTCGATAACTCGCCATTGACGCGGTATTGCTCATATACCTCTTGGGTAGTTCCATCAATACTTACGATAAGTCTGTCTAAGCCAGAATACACAATTTCTTTGGCTCGTGTGGGTGAGATGAAGTGTGCGTTGGTGGATGTGGACGTATAGATACCTTTTTTAGCGGCAAGGGAAATGAGCTCAATGATTTTCGGATGAATAAAAGGCTCGCCTTGAAAATAGAAGTTGAGGTAACTTAAGGTAGTAGCCCATTCGCGCAGCCAACCATCGAATTCTTCTGCATTGAGGTTACCAGTAGGACGTGTGAATTGTTTCAATCCGGAGGGACATTCGGGACAAGACAAGTTACACGCGGTGGTGGGTTCAATGCTCATGCTAATGGGCAATCCCCAGGGTTTAGACAAGAGTCCTAATCGCGAAAGATAATAGCTTGTATAAACAAGCAAAGCGTTTAAAAAACGCTTTGCTGTAATTGTTTTATGAAAGAAGCGAATGAATTCGCGCATCATTAGAATCTAGCTGATGAACGTGCGGTATCTCTGCCCATAGCCTTCATGAGCGAATCATACTTCGCCTTTTGGCGTTTGTATTCTTCCATGCGTTGTTCTTTTGCCTGACGTTGTTTTTTCATGTCAACTAACAAGCCCACATCATCTAATTTCTGATCATGTGTTGCCGTCATGGCTTTGGTTTGTTCGTCTTGCGGAGCGTACTTCTTCATGTCGTTTACCAATTCTTCATTGACGAAAGCAGCGGTTTGCATTTTTCGTTCAATGGCATCTTGGTCTTCGCGACTCAATGAAGCGTAGTAGTCCATCATTTGATTATTCAATTCAAAGATGCGAGCTGAAAGTTTTTTAGCTTCTTCTGTTCTACCTGCTTTGAATAAGAGCTGAGAGGTGGTCCACATGATTTGTGTCTGATCGTATGGAGCATTCTTCTCTGGCAACACCGCTAATGATTTTTCAAGCACAGTAGCTGCGCGTTCTTTGTCTCCTTCGCGAATATATTGGTCGGCCAGGTTGTTCATTTGCATGCGCAAATTGGTTACCATACGACGGTTGTTCTCATCGAGATAAATGTCTTTGGTATCGATGTTACCCCATTTGAATTTGTTCATGATATTGTCGTACATGATATCGGAAGCAACGCCACCGGCCATGTTATCACGATCGTAATCGGTGTGGTAAATTGGAGTTAAGCGGTAGGCCAATCCTTCCAATTGGAAGTATGGCTCAAGACCCATGTATGCCTCGCTGCCTGTTGTTACAGCGAAGTAAATTGGACGGTCCCAGTTGTTGCTAAGAATTAAATCAAGCACCATCATTTGAGCTTTAGTGATGAATTGGCGAGGCGACTCACCATCGTCATCTAACAAGGCAAACTCAATAGAATTCACAAGGGTATCTTTTGCCCCAACGAACGATTTGAATTTCGCTTGGTTCTCTGCAGAAACGGCTAATGCGAATTTGTTGTTCGGCATGGTTTGGTATTTCTTCACACCGAAATCACGCATTTTACTTTCGTCTAAACACCACGCCATGGCTTTGTCTAATGGCGTGTACACCGAGTCATCACCCAATACGATAAGATCGCGAGTTCCTTGACGGTATTTGTATTCAGGCATAGAGAATGGCACCGGAGCGCTGTTGTACTGACGGCGTTTCATTTGGTCGATGTACCAGTCTGTGTTCAACAACGAAAGGTTTACCACGCGCACATCGGTACGAATTCCTTCAACCTCTTGCGCGTACCACAATGGGAAGGTATCGTTATCACCGTTGGTGAAAATAATGGCATTTGGTGCTAAAGATTCGAGGTAATTGATGGCCATATCGAGACCTGTACGACGATCGGAACGATCGTGATCGTCCCAGCCTTGCTCGGCCATTAACATGGGCGCGGTGAATGAAAACGCTAAGGCTAACGAAGCGGTAGCAATAGGTTTCATTTTAGAACCCAGCAAGTCGCGAACGATATAATACACCGCCAAAACACCGAGGCCAATCCAAATAGCAAACGCATAGAACGAACCAGCATAAGCGTAATCACGTTCGCGCGGTTGAAGTGGAGTTTGGTTCAGATAGACTACAATGGCAACACCGGTAAGTAAGAAGAGCAACATCACCACCACAAAATCTTTTTGCATTTTGATTGCGTGGTAGAATAAGCCCAGCATACCTAAGATGAATGGAATGAGGTAGTACGAATTGTTTGCTTTGTTGTGAGCGTATAGTTCTGGTAATTTCTCTTGGTTACCTAAGCGCATTTCATCGAAGAAGCCAATACCCGTTTTCCAATTTCCATCTAGGAAATCGCCATGACCTTGAATATCACTTTGACGTCCTGCGAAGTTCCACATGAAGTAACGCCAGTACATCCAGTTCACTTGGTAACGGAAGAAGTACTTCATGTTCTCACCGAACGAAGGGGTTTGTTTGAGGTTCTTTAATTCAGCCCAAGTTTTGTATTGTGAAACGTGAGAGCCTTGGCTGCTGTACATACGCGGGAAGACGTGAGTCTCGCGGAAATTAGGTACAGTACCTTTCTTTTCACCGGTTTCCAAATACTCTTCCTTCACAACCAATTTGTCTTCGGCGTGTGCCTTAACATATTCGTTTGCTTCAAATTCTGATTTGAATGAAATCACCAACTTGTTCTTTCCTTGCTCACGCACCGAATAACTTTTCACGTACACATCGCCACCATCTACGTAGGGTTTCGCACGGTCTTGAGGGGTGTTGAAGTATTGGCCACGGAACAAAGGACGGTCACCGTATTGTTCGCGGTTCAAATAGGAAACCAAGGCAAACAAATTATCAGGCTTATTCTCATTCATTGGTGTATTCGCTTGTGAGCGAATCATAATTGTCGCAAATGTCGAATAGCCAATCAAAATCATCAGTGTACAAACAATAAATAACTTTACAAATGGTACCAAATCAGTATTTTTCTGCTCCGACTCATTTTTGTGTGCAATGAATAATCTCTCAAGCATAAATCCAATCAACCATCCGGTGATTCCATAAAGAAAAGATTTAGATGTATCCTTGGTAACATAAAAGGTTACCCAATAAATTGCTAACGAAAGACTTGGTAAAAAAGCAAATCCACCGACGTTCGCAGCCGACATTTGGAAAACTAATACAATTAAAATATTGCTGACTAATATATCTATTACTCTATTTCGCTCAATCAACAATTTGGCAATTAGAGAACCTATTAACAAGATAAAAAACACTATAGCACCTGAACCAAAAGGCAAATTCATTTTATTGACCGCGAAATATTCAAAGTTGCTTGCAGCACCAAATAATCCTGGAATAATTATGTATTGAACGAAATACAAAAGAACCAAACTAAATATCCCAGTACCAACAACACCCTTCCAATTAATATCGTATTTTTTGAAATAATAAACGAACGCAATTGCAGGAATAGCCAACAAGTTCAATAAGTGAACACCGATTGACAATCCCATGAGGTAAGCGATAAGAATAATCCAACGCAAGTTCGACGGCTTATCGGCTTCATTTTCCCATTTAAGAATAGCCCAGAAAACTACAGCGGTAAACAACGAAGACATGGCGTACACCTCACCTTCTACTGCAGAGAACCAGAAGGTATCGCTGAAGGCATAGGCTAATCCGCCAATTAATCCAGCACCTAAGATTAACAAGTTCTTGGGTTCGTCGGACTTTGATAGTTTCTCGACCATTTTCTTTGCAAGGTGAGTCACGCTCCAGAAGAGGAACATGATGGTAGCACCGGAAGAAATAGCTGAAATCGTATTTACGGCATACGGAACGTTTTCAGTTGAAACGAACGCAGAGGCGATGCGTGCAATAAGCATGAAGAGGGGTGCTCCGGGTGGGTGACCTACTTCAAGTTTGTAGGCCGAAGCAATGAACTCACCACAATCCCAGAAAGGCATGGTAGGTTCGAGGGTTAACATATAAACGGCTGTTGAAACGAAGAACAATACCCAACCGAGAATAATGTTTGAACGTTGATAAGACATCATAAGGTTAAAATCAAGTGTGGCGAATATACGGGATTTTAGCGTTTTTCTTGACACAATTCTACGAGCATTCCGTTGGTAGAACTTGGATGTAAGAACGCAATGAGTTTATTGTCAGCGCCATCTTTTGGCACTTCATGAATGAGACGAAATCCGAGATTTTTAAGTCGCTCAATTTCTGCGAAAATATCGTCCACATCGAAGGCCACATGGTGCAGTCCTTCGCGGTTTTTTTCAAGGAATTTCGCGATAGCCGAATCTGGAGAAGTTGCTTGGAGCAATTCTATTTTATTTGGGCCTACCTGAAAAAAAGAGGTGATGACATGTTCAGAAGCCACTTCTTCTTGTTTGTACGCAGGCACGCCAAAAAGGGCTTCATACACTTTGTTTGAGGCTTCGAGGTCTTTCACCGCAATGCCTAAATGTTCAATTTTGTTAAGGGCCATATTAATCTTAAAAAACGAAATAAACTGCAAGAACTAGGCAGGCCAAGGCCGCCATGTGGTTCCACTTGAACGACTCATTTTTAAATAAGAGTGTTACAATTGTTGTGAAGACCACCAAGCTAATGACTTCCTGAATGATTCGCAACTGAAAAATATTGAAGGGTCCGCCCAATTCTTGAGAACCCAATCGATTCGCTGGGACTAAGAAAATATATTCGAACAGGGCTATTCCCCAAGAAATAAGAATAACCGTAAACAATCCTGAGTTCTTTAAAAACTCCATTTGCTTCAGCTTCAAATGACCGTACCATGCGAATGTCATGAAGATGTTCGAAACGGTAAGTAAAGCTATGGTTGTAAGTATTCGCATCAATTGTACATATGAAGGACCCCGGTTACTGGGTCGAATGAATAACTGTAATCCAATAAGGCGTAAGTAGCAGGACCAGAAATAAGTGAACCATCGTTGAGCAACCATTTGCTTGCCGAGCATTGGTCAGAAACGGTGACATTGTCGGAATTCACCCGGACGTAACACGGATTGGTTGGATTGTATGTACTTCGAGCATCATAGATATTGAAATGCTCTTGGTCCACGCGATAAACGATGAGGTTAACGTTAGGTCCGTTGTAATAGACCCATCCCATAGGAACCGTGGCATCGAAGAAGGAAGGTTCGTTGATGTTTACGGTAATAGAAAATGAAACCGTTGGCAGCATGGTGTTATTTCTGTTGCACGAAACAGAGGCAACAAAAAAAACGGTTACTGCGAACAACATCCACTTTCTCATAAATCAGTAATTTTCTTTTTAGAAACAGTTGGTTCAAACTCCTTGAGGTAAAAGGGTTCGAGCCCTCCTACGTCTTCAACGAATTTACTATTTGTTTTTACAAGTTCTGCAAAATATTTTGCCGAAGGGAAACGCGTAATCTGCTTGTCCATTGCCTTCACCGCTACTTTATCAGCACAATCGCCAACACATATTATTGGGCTATCACCGTATGCTTCACGCCAAGATGAATCAACGGTTTGAAAACTATAGGGGCGGTTGTTTTCGCAAACGAAAGCATCTTGTCTTCGTGCATCTACTACGGTGATAACATTTTCACTTTGTTCTTCTTTCGATAACGAAGCACGAAGTAGTTCGTCGGAAGTTGCGGCGTATAGCGGAAGAGACAAGGCATAAGCAAAGCCCTTCGCGGCAGCCAATCCAATACGCAGTCCGGTGTAAGACCCCGGCCCTATTCCCACTGCAATGCCCGTGAGTTGATTCATGCGTAGGTTGTTTCGTTTCAGCAGGGTTTCAATCATTGGATGAAGGGCTTCTGCGTGAATGAATTTTTCACCCATGGACTCTTCTGCGTCGCGGCATTGTCCCGCTTCTAAAAGCGCAACGCTGCATAGCTTGGAAGAAGTCTCAATCGCTAAAATCATTTCTTTTCCTTTTTGGCTTCTTTCACTAGGTCGCCTTGCGCTAGGTCTTTTGAAAGCAGCTCATACGGACCCGTTACCACTTTCTCTCCCTCGTTCAATCCGGAAACAATCTGAATGTATGTTCCATCTTGAATTCCTGTGCTGACTTGTTTTCGAACCACCTTCTCTCCTTCCACCACAAACACGACAATGAGTGTGTTGGAATTATCTAACGAATCGGCACGAGTAGTTACGGCCGCTGTAGGGACAGCTAGCGCTTGTTTTACGCTATTGGTGTGAATCTTCACGGTGGCTGACATGCCCGGTTTAAACGGCGCATTCGTAGAATTCGGTTCTTGTAACTCTTTGTACGATTCTGGAAGAATTTTAACCTTCACAGAAAAATTAGTCACTTGTTGTGCTGCTGCATTCAAGCTCTGTTCAGCGTTGAGTGCTGAATAGCCAACTTCGGTAACTAAGCCTTTGAATTTCTTGGCTGTGAACGCATCGACCTCGATGGTAGCGGTATCGCCCACTTGAACGTTTACAATATCTGCTTCGTTCACTTCAAGATCGATTTCCATTTCGGTAAGCACTGAAATTTTCATGATAACGTCGCCGCTCATCATGTTGTTTCCAAGCACGGTTTCGCCCAATTCTTTCGCAAGGCTAGTAACGGTTCCAGAGATGGGTGCTACGAGGGTGGTTCGACGCAAATTTTCTGCGGCTTCATTTTTTCCAGCTTCTGAACTAGCGATTGCAAACTCGGCTGCTTTCACACTTTCTTCTGCTGCTGCCACTTCAGCAATAGCACTTTCAAGTGCGTTGTTGGCATTGTCATATTCGGCTTGTGAAATGGCCTTTTCACTGAGTAAGCGTTTGAGGCGCGACTCGGTAGTTTCTTGCAATTTCTTTTGGGCACGAGCTTGAGTAAGTCGAGCGCGGGCGCTAGATAAATTGCTTCGTGAAGTATTGAGGGCGGCTTCCGATCTGCTAAGCGCAGAGATATATAAATCTGGATTTACACGTGCAAGGAGTTGTCCCTTTTGCACATAATCGCCTTCTTTCACGGGTAGTTCTACCAATTGTCCGGACACTTCCGATTGAATTTTCACTTCAATAGCGGGCTTCACCTTTCCGCTGGCAGGAACCACTTCGAAGAGGTCGCGTTTAGCGGCCGCTTCCATATCTACTTCTTGCACCTTGCCTGGTCCGAAAGCAAATTTCGAAACTACAAGCAGCACAATTACGGCGATGATGGATAACCAGATCCATCTTTTTCTATTTTTCATGGTTGAGTGATGATAGATTTACCTAAATAAAAATCGACAATTTTTTTCTTGAACAACCAATCGTATTTACTGCGTAAATAATTGAGTTCAGCTTGCTGCAAACGATTACGGGCGTCGAGGTATTCCGACATACCAATTACACCTTCATTGAAACGCAGTTCGTTCCAGGAAAAGGCTGCCTGACTGGCTTGTATGGCCTTTTCGTTGGCTTTCATATTGGATTCGGCTTTTACCGCATCTGCGTAAGCTTTGCGAACTTCTTGTTCCAATTGCAATTTGGTTTGTTGCAACTGCAGACTTCCACTTTCCACATTTAGCTTCGCGCGTTTGATGTTCACATCGTTGGCAAACCCGTTGAACAAAGGCACATTCAAACTGAAGAAAAGTGATTTGTTTACGTTATCGTGCAGCTGTCTATCGAAAGGTTTCACTGAATAGTTTGCAGAGGTATAATACGCTTGAGGGAAGGAAAGCACCAGGTCATTCGAGCCCAGCACGGTGCCAATAGGAAACGAAAAAGAATCGGGTGCTGAGGTAATAATTTTCGAAGCACCTGAGTATCCGGAACCATAGGAATAGCTCATGTTCAGGCGGGGAGATAAACCGCCTTTGGCGATTCTAAGAGCCAGTTCATTTGAGAGTACGTTCTTCTCTGCGGACTTGACTTGCGGAAAAGCGGCCAAGGCATTTTTTATGCATTCGTCTTCATTGGGCAAGGCTGCAGCAATTTGAAACTGGCTGAAATCGACGGCTGCAATGGTGAAATTAGCACGTTCGCTTTGATCGAGCATAAGCAACTGCGTAAGTTCAAGAACGGCGATGGTGTAATTGTTTTCTGCGGCTACCAAAGCAGCTTCATCGGAAGCTTCTTGAGCTTGCATATCTTTTAATGCCCCTTCGGCGGCGCTGCCCACTTGAATTTGGGTTTGAATGCGTTTGATTTGTTTCCTGGTGCGTTCAAGGGTAAGCGCAGCGGCTTGTTTGGTTTCCTCAATCATTAAAATATTGAGATAAGTAACGGCCACTTGAAGCGCAATGGCATTGCGTTGGGTTTCGTTCGCTAGGAGTTTCGATTCAAAATCAACTTCTGATTTTTTGTATTGATTTATCTGTTGGAAACCGTTGAAAAGGGTGATGCTCGTTGACAGACCTAAGCTATTGCTTCGGATGCGCTGATTGGCGAAGGTATTGGTGAAGGGGTCAACCCGTTGTCCCCAGTTGTATCCGTGAGATACTTGTCCGTTCAATGTAGGCAGAAAACTACCGAGAGATTGTTCTTGATTCAGCTTGGCTTGCTCGACGGCGAGGTTATTTTGCTGAATGGTTAAATTTCGTTCTTCTGCCGTTTGCACGCACTTATCAAGCGTCCATTGTGCCTGGCTAAAAAATGGAAATAAGCAAAAGAGTACGACGACTACCCGATTAGACATTGCATTGAAATTAGGTACTCAAAGGTAAGCCTTAGAGTCCGATAATTTCAATTTCAATACGGCGATTCATTTGAGTTTCCCAATCGGTTTTTGGATCGGGGTAAATCATTTCAGTATTTCCCTTTCCTTCGGTAGCTAAACGATCGGCTTTCACGCCGTGATTGATGAGATAATCACGAACAGCTTCTGCGCGTTGTTCCGAGGCTTTACGATAGAAGGCAGGTGTTTTCTCACTTTTCCCTTTCTCGTTTTTCGGACCGTTTGCGTGACCTATGATGAGGATTTTAACATCTTCGTTCAGCTTCATGAAGCTAACTAGTTCGTTCAAAGCGAAAGAAGATTTTGAATGCATAACCACTTCATCACCCATGAAAACAATGTCTTCAATGGTTGTAGAAGCACCCACTTCAAGTGGTTTAAGAGCTACGTTTTCTTTATGGATTTCATCTTCATCGGGCCAAAATTTATGGGCGTAATACATATACCCTTTTTGAACGACAGAGACAGAGTAGCGGCGATAGTGTTTAATAACGATACTGGTATCTTCAATGGCCTTATATACAAGAGGCTTACGAGCATTGATACCCTTTACAATAACGTCTGATGGAACAGGTTTTTTAGTTTGAGCGTCGTAAACCTTTATAATCATTTGCTGATCTTCACGCTCGGCCATATTTAAGGTGTCAATGGCTCGTTCTTCAACGAACTGAGCTGACGATGATTGGGCAAAACCAAGAGTAAAAAGGGCAAGTAAAAGTGCTAATCCACTTATTCTCATTTCAAAAACATTTTTGGTGAATTTACAAATAAGTTTCAAGTATTTAGCCAAAAACTAATTGGCCTTGAAAAAATTTGCAATTCGTTTTCGAAAAAAGACCAATCCTAAGCTGATTAAAAGCGCATAAGGAATGAGCATTAGGTAAAGAATTCCTGAATTAAGTCCTTCTGCTAAACTTCCACCGGTGTTCTGAGAAGCAGATTCTGCGGTGGCTTTGCACATAGCACATTGCGCAAATGACGTGGCATTCACAAGGAGAAACGCTAAGGCAACGAGAAGGAGTTTCTTGGCTTTCATGAGATTACTTGTAGTAAGGAACTATCATCAAATATACGACTACGCCTGTTACGGCAACGTATAACCAGATGGGCCAGGTGATCTTCGCTAATTTTTTATGAGCTGGGAACTCAGAGATTAACGCGCGGTAGGCGGTAAACAAAATGAACGGAAGAATGATTGCCGCCAAGAAGATGTGTGTTGAAAGCACGAATAAATAAAATGTTCTAAACGGAGCGTCTTTCGGATAGTTTGTTTCGCCAGCGAACATGTGGTGACCGATGTAGGCCACCAAGAATAGGATGCTGAGGTAGATGGCCCCTTTCATGAGTTTTTTGTGCAAATCGAATTTCTTCGATTTCACAGCAATGAGGGCAGCAATAAGCAACACACTTACGGTACCGTTAATTACGGCGTTAACACCTGCAAGAATATGCACATCGAATCCGAGGTTCACATCGGAAAAATCGAGATAATGCAAGGAAAGTACGATTACAAAAACAACGAGTGAAAAGGAATAAATAAGTGTTTTTGCGAGTTTGTCGTTCTTCGTCATGTTGAAATTAGTTGAGTAGTTTATGTAAGTCAGTAAACAGCTGATCCATGCTTTTTGTTGAGGTACCGTCGTAATATCCTCTGATTTTACAATCCTGATCCAGTAAGGCTACTTGATCAGTGTGGAAGAATCCACCTTGTGCTGTATCGGAAGGAAAGGCCGTGAGTTTATACCCTTCTTGGGCTTGTTCATAGAGGTCTTCTTGCAGGCCGGTAACAAAATTCCACATGGATAAATCGGCACCAATTTGTTGGGCGTATTTTTTCATGATGGCTGGGGTATCGTTAGTTGGGTCGACGGTATGGGAGATAAATCGAATCTTATCTTGCAAGCCTTCTTGTTTGATTCGTTCTTGCAAGCGAACCATTTGTGAGGAGATTACAGGACAAATGCTTTCGCAGTTGGTAAAGAAAAAATCTGCGAGCACGATTTTACCTTCTAAGTTTTCGCGTGTAACGAGGATTCCGTCTTGGTTGGTGAAGGCGAATTTCGGAATGGGCATGAAGACCGTATCCGTAATACCTTCTCCTTTCTCATTGTACGAAATGGTTACATCGAAATCACCAAAGAAAGGCAGGACCGGTTTTTCTTTTTTCGTGGTTGGTTTCGCTGGCTCGTTGCATGCAACGGTTAATCCAGAGACGAATGCCAAAAGCAAGAAGAGCTTATTTCTTACCTTTCTTTTCATTGCGCATGGCTTTGTTTAAGATAGCCATATCTTCCATGGCATCTTGCATGTGGTATTCGGTATTTCCGTATTCACCGCGAATGTGTCCCTTGTCGTCGATTAGCTTGAACATAGCCTGGTTGGCAGGATCAGTAATTAAGAATCCGTTGCGAATTAACGAAGCCACCGCAGCAGTATCGCCGTGCAGAAACATAAATTTCTTGTTGTTCAAGTTGTATCGGCTGTTGACCTCAACATAATCTTTCATGGCTTGCACATCGGCGGTATCACCGGTGTTGATGCACACGATACACAAGTTAGGTTTGTCTTTGTATTTGAAATTAACCGACAAGAGGCGTTCGGTAATTTTTGGGAGATGCGGATTATTCAAATCGAAGAAGGCGGCTAACCAAATATTTCCAAAGAGGCTATCTCGGGTGACCAAGTTGTTGTTTTGGTCATAGAGCACGAAGTCTGGGATTTGGTAATTCGAGACTTCGCAGCCAGCAGGGCAATCGGGGCCATAGAACTTCGGTTGATCGAACTTGTGGTTCATGAATTTGCCGAAGAACAGCACCAAAAAGAGGGGTATAAAAAAAAGCATACCGCTTAACACGATATACTTTTTCAAATTTTTATTTTTCATACTTGGGATTAACCAAACATGTTATGTAAACCTTGAAGAGCTACGCCTTCGTAGAGAGCAATAAAGATTAGGTACATAATAAACAAGGCATAAGGCAGAAGAATAACGTACTTCAAGTTCTTACGTTCGTCGCCTAGGTGCATGAATATTAAAACAATGTATGCTGCTTTCACTAGGGTAAGCACCAAGAAAGTCAATTTAATAGCTTCCCAAGTGAAGGTACCATTGCGTTTGAAGGCAACACCCATGAATACTTCAATGATGGTAATAACAGTAAGAAGAACAGTTACCGCATATAATTTCTTACGGATTTGTTTACCTGCTTCTTCACTATGCTTTGCGTTTAACGCGTAGCTTTCATTTACGATTAAGTCGTCTCTTTCCATTTCAGTGTAGTGTTATTAGATCAAGTAGAAGAAGGTAAATACGAATACCCATACCAAGTCAACGAAGTGCCAGTACAATCCGATTTTCTCGATCATCTCGTAGTGACCACGGCGTTCGAAAACACCTTTGATAGCCATTAACCAGATGATGATATTGATTAACACCCCAGAGAATACGTGGAATCCGTGGAAACCAGTAACGAAAAAGAAGAAGTCAGCATATTGCTGTTGTACTGCATATTCGTTTTTCTTAAGGTTAGCACCGAAAGCCATTGTGCTTGCTTCTTTAGCATCCCACAACGCTTTAGCTTCGTCGCCTTTCACCACCAATTTACGAAGGTCTTTACCGTCGCGGTGTTCAAGTACGTATTTGTTCAAGATTAATTCTGAAGGAACAAGTGTAGCAGGATCTACGTGGTGTTCAGCAGCAGCTTCGTGACCGTGTTCGCCATGACCGTGTTCAGCCGCAGGAGCTTCAGCCGCTTCCATGGCGTGTTCGTATTCATGTCCGAATTCAGAAGTCATGTTAATCCAAGTACCACGCTCTAGTTTCATTTCGAAGGTTTCTCCTTCCTCGCTAGTAGCGTGAACGGTCATTGGTTGAGACAATTGGAATCCACCACCTGAACCGTGAATGAAGTGAGACCATTCCCAAGCTTGTGAGCCTAAGAAGAAGAATCCACCAATAATGGTTAAACCCAACCATTTCACTACACCCTTCTTGTCCATACGGTGACCAGCTTCTACAGCAAGTACCATGGTAACAGAAGAAATGATAAGGATGAAGGTCATCAAGGCCACATACATCAACGGATAAGAACCGTGTAACCCTGGAAGTGCTTCGAAAACTTGTTCACCAACTGGCCATAAGTTTTGGCTACTGTGACGAATTACGCCATAAGCGGTAAGTAATCCGCCGAATGTGAGGGCATCCGATACAAGGAAGTACCACATCATCATTTTACCGTAAGAAACCGCGAAAGGTGAGCGATTACCGCCCCAAAGTTCTTCTTTGCTTACGTTTTCTGCATGTCCTGCCATACTACTGAAATAATTAGGTTGCAATTTTAGTTCAAAACAATGAAATTCGAAAAAGAGAAATTCTAAATTCCATTATTTTTAATAATTCTGAATAAGGGCTGAGATCTGCGTTCCTATTGAGATACCGCGATTTCAACGGGGCATTTCTTAATAAATGAAGAAGATAAACAAGAAGAGGTAGGTCCAGAGGATACCCATGAAATGCCAGTACATGCCATTTACATGCAGGTTAATCCAATCTGCCTGCTTCAATTTTCCTGTTTGAATTCGCACAAAGTTCACCAACAGGTATCCCAATCCGAAGACAAGGTGTAAAATATGGAGGTAAACCAATACGCTTAACAAAGCGCCGGTTGCGTTGAACGTGGTTTGAACTTCCAAGGTTTTATCATCACCTACTCCATCGCCAATTGGCAAGTAAAACTTATCGCCTTCCTTCACCAATTGAACACCATTGAGTTCAAAGTAATAATCGGTGCCGTAGTTTCCGCTTAATTTTCCAAGCGAGTTCCAGTGCGATTCCGTGAGGCCTTGTTCTGTTTTAGTCATGGTGTTTCCCATGCCCATGGCTTTCATTTGGTTCCACCCTTCGTTTTGGGTGTAAACGAATGCCATTCCTAAGATGAAGGTAGCCAAGCTTCCCCATTTAGCCAGATTCAGGTTGCCTGCTTTTAGACCGCGAACACTGAGAATCATGGTCAAACTACTCAGGACAATGAGTCCTATTCCCGCCCAAAAGATGAACGGCGGATTGATATGTACCCAAAGTAGTTTACCGTAAAGAACCATGATTGCGCTGGTAATACCTGCGAAGAGCATCACTACTGCGAAAATGATAATCCACATGATCATTTTCTTCGAACGTATTTTCACTTCAGGTGCGTGACCTTCGTAAACGTCGGGGGTTGGGTTGGTAAGGAAGTTACTCATAACTTATCGATGACAAAAGAGATTTGCACAATGGGTAAATAGAAAAACGAAGCAAACATAACCTTCCGGGCGTTTGCGGTTGTAGGAGTTCGGAATAATTTCCAAGCTAGGAAGGAAATCCACATTCCTGCTAAAACACAAATGACTGCTGAAATGTTTCCTACCATAGGGGCATGCATGGGCAAAGACCATGGCAACAAACTTACAGGAATGAGAAATAGGGAATACACCCAAATTTGGAAGGCGGTGTTCTTGCTAGGTTCACCGTGGAAAGGTAATAAACGGTATCCGCCTCGTGTGTAGTCTTCGTGAGACACCCAGGCAATAGCCCAAAAATGGGGAAACTGCCACATGAATTGCACTGCGAACAACAATCCAGCCTCTAATCCGAAGGTGTTTGAAGCGGCCACGTAGCCAATCATGGGCGCAATAGCTCCGGGAAAAGCACCGACAAATACGGCCCACGGAGTAACACGCTTCAACGGAGTGTAAATGAAAACGTAAGATATGAATGCGGAAAGACCTAAAATTCCGCACGAGGTGTTCAAGAAGATGAATAAGATGGCAATACCCACTGCAGCTGAAACCACAGAAATCAACCACGCTTGCAAGGGTGTTAAACGGTTGGTGGGAAGAGGACGATTGCGGGTGCGGTGCATGAGCGCGTCCCAATTGCGTTCGAGAATTTGATTGGCCCCGTTGCTTCCACCTGCTAGTAAGAATCCTGCTATCACCAACCAGCCTATCTTGTTCAATTCCCAGGTGTCTGTGCCCATTTCATAAGAAAGCACACATGAGATAACGACTAAGAAAGACAAACGCAGCTTGTACAATTCCAAAGCGGCCTTCACTTTATGAGAAGCTTTGGGTTTCGTTTCGCTCGGTTCGATCATTCTCTAAAAATTTTTGGCAAAGCTAATTCAGAAAAGCATTCCACATGTGCTAAAAGTCCCATTTCGGGATGGTATTTATCCCCTTGCGAATTCCAATCATACACCACGACTGATTCACGTTCGTTTGAGCTTGATCTTCTAAACGCATACGGACATTGGCCACAATTGACCAAGAAGACTTCCATTGATACGCCACATCGGCCTGAAGAAGCAAGAGGGTACTTCGGTTTCCTTGCAGCATTGTATTGGAATACCACGACCAAGGCGATTTATACGATTGGAAAATATTTCCTCCTACGTTGTGATCGGCATCTCTTCCATAGGCCGCCCAAATGAATTGGGCATTGCAGGTCCATTTGTTCTTCGTATAACCCCCTTGAACCAACCATTCATAGAAGTTTGCGCCCAACGGATGTGCGTAGGCCTGATTAAGATGCCCCCAGGCTTGGGTAGGACTTCCGTGGGTGTAGGTAAACGGACGAACAAACGACCATTCCGAGCGATAGGTAAGACCGGGAATTTTCTTCGAACGTCCTTCTATACCCAACAAAGCCCCGTATTTATTTCCCCACCATCCATTCTTGTGATTTAGAATTTCATGCATGAGAAATTCATCGAGAATCAATTGTCCGTAGAGCTGAACCTGTTCAACCGGAGCAAATTTGAGCGATGCGCCTACCAAGGCATTGTCGGCAGAACCTTGTGCATATTCCACCGGACGGTAAAACAGAAATGGATTGAGGTAGTGTAAATCCAGTTCGCGGTGATTGAGCGAATCTTTCACTTGCCAAACCACCATATCATTTACTTGCAATTCCCACTTCTTTGAAATTTTCCAAGCCAAGGTTTGAATAGCGGTGTATTTTGGTTGTAGGTCCCAGGCTTGACTAGCGGTGTTGAAGGCCAAGTGGTGTGTGCGGGTGTAAAAATTGGTAAATCGAATTTTACCAAAGTGTGTATTCAAACGCAAGAAAGGCAGAGGCGAAGAGAAATTTGAAAACACCAACGAACGGTATCCGAATCCCTCGTGGTTCTTTCCATTTCCCAATTCTAAATCGACGTGCTTACCCAGTTTAGCTTTCACCGAAGCTTCTAAATTACCTGCAAGGACCTGTGAGTTTCCACCTATATCTACCACTCTACCCAAGGAAGGAAGAACGTTTAAAGTTGAGAGGTAATTGGTCTGAACCTGACCCAGGGCGTAATAACCAGCAAAAGCATTGAGCTTGTATTGAAATCGACCGTGCTGCTTGAAGTAATTCACGCTGCCAGAGGCATGCTGAGCGAATTCAGTTTGGTTCATGGCCGAGCCACCGAGGAACAAATTACTTCCCCAAGAAAATGAAGTGGAATCGTTCTGAGCCCAAGAAGCCAGCGAACAACACATGCCCAATAAAAATGCAAGGTAAGGTTTCACGAAGCCAAGATACTACGCTTTCAAAAAGTGCATTGTTGATAGCTATAATTTTACTAAGAATTTCACGTAAGTAAATTAACTTTATTTGTGAGGTATGGAAAAGATGGAAATCAATCTAGAGGAAGAGAACAGAGAGATACTTCGCAGGTATCGCGCCTTGTTGCGCGTATGTCACCGTTCGAAGACTCGACAGGAGCGCGGACAAATTCGCAAGGCCTTCGAAGTTTCATTGGAAGCGCACAAAGACATGCGCCGTAAAAGTGGCGAGCCTTATATCTATCATCCCCTTGCTGTTGCCAAAATTGCTGCAGAGGAATTGGGCTTAGATACCTTAAGTATTGTGTGCGCTTTGTTGCACGACACCGTGGAAGACACCTACATTACGCTTGATGATATTGAGAATTTATTCGGGAAGAAGGAACGCATTATCATTGACGGACTCACTAAAATTTCTGGCGTAACCGACATCAGCACCAGTGCTCAGGCCGAGAACTTCAGAAAGATGTTGTTGACCTTGAGCGACGACGTTCGTGTTATCTTAATTAAGCTTGCCGATCGCCTGCACAACATGCGCACCTTAGACCATATGAAGCGCGACAAGCAATTGAAGATTGCCAGTGAAACGCAATTCATGTACGCTCCGTTGGCGCATCGGTTGGGCTTGTACAACATCAAAACCGAATTAGAAGATTTAAGTCTCAAATTCAAATACCCGGAAGAGTACGAAGACATTGTAAACAAATTACAGAAGACACAGGCTGTTCGTACCCGGTTCATCAATCAATTTACCTTACCCATTCGCAGGGCGTTGGATCAGCAAGGATTGGTTTATGAAATTAAAAGCCGAACGAAAAGTGTGTATAGCATTTGGAACAAGATTCACAAGAAAGGAGTTCCATTCGAAGAAATTTACGACCTGTTTGCCATTCGCATTATTCTGAATACATCGCACGAAACAGAGAAAGCAGATTGTTGGCGTGTGTATTCGGTAGTTACCGATTTTTATCAGCCTAGCCCTGAACGACTGCGCGATTGGATTAGCATACCGAAGAGCAGTGGTTACGAATCGCTGCACACCACCGTTATGTCTCCATCGGGTAAATGGGTGGAAGTGCAAATTCGCAGTCAGCGCATGGATGATTTGGCAGAGAAGGGTTACGCTGCACACTGGAAATACAAAGACGCAGTTGAAACACCCGAAAGCAAATTAGACAAATGGCTTTCGCAAGTGAGAGAAGTTTTGGAAACACCCAATGAGAACGCCATTGAATTCATTGATAATTTCAAGCTGTCTTTATTCAGTGAAGAAATTTACATCTTCACACCCGGAGGCGATTTAAAAACCTTGCCTGTGGGTTCAACGGCGCTTGATTTTGCCTTTCACATTCACTCGCAAATAGGACATCAATGTATTGGAGCGAAGGTGAATTATAAATTGGTTCCGCTGAGTCACAAATTGCGCAGTGGCGACCAAGTTGAAATTCTTACCTCGAAAAAACAACGACCCAAAGAAGACTGGTTAAACATTGTGGTAACGGCTTCAGCCAGACAGAAAATTAAAGTCGCGCTGAAGGAAGAGAAGAAGCAAATTGCAGAGGAAGGAAAAGAAATGTTGCGCCGCCGGTTCAATTCGTTGAAGATTGAATGGCTGAGTCAGAACATCGACGAATTTGTTCGTGCCTACGAGTGTTTAACTACCCTCGATTTCTACTATCGCATTGCGAAAGGCAGAATTGATTTGAAAAAATTAAAGCCGTATAAGATTGACGGCCCACGAATTAAATTCGACAGAGAAGTCAAGGAGAAATTCGACGAGAACACGCCACAACTGGTTACCAGCACGCCTGCCAAAGGTGAGACGGTGATGATTGGCGATGACCAGCAACGCTTAGAGTATAGCCTAGCTAATTGTTGCAGTCCAATCCCGGGCGATGAAGTATTTGGATTTATTACGGTTGGAGAAGGAATTAAAATTCACCGAACCTCTTGTCCGAACGCCCAAGAGCTCATGAGCAAATACGCGTATCGCGTCATTAAAGCAAAATGGAGCAGTCAGGAAATTGTTGAGTTTGAAGTAGGATTGAAATTCTCTGGAACCGACGACGTAGGACTGGTACAAAAAATCACCAATATTATCTCTACCGACATGAACGTAAACATGCGTGCCATCTCTTTTGAAGCGCGCGACGGCATCTTTGAAGGAAAGGTGGTGGTGATGGTACACGATACCGACCATTTGCGTTCGTTGATGGACAATTTAAAGAGTGTAGATGGGGTGTTGACAGTAGATCGCATAGAAAGCGAATTCGAATAAAAGTCATATCATTTCCTTCTTACATTTGGCCGGTGAGTAATTCTACTGGACATATCGCTTCCCTTTTCGCGAAGAACACGAAGCAATTGGCGGTGCTTATTGATCCGGATAAATTTCCGGTTCAGGAGCGAGCCGAACGACTTCGACTGTTTGAAGCTGCCGGCGTAGATTTTCTATTTATTGGAGGAAGCTTAAACGCGGCCAATGATTTCGACGAACGTGTGGCACACATTCGTTCGCTGACGAAATTGCCTTTGGTATTGTTTCCAGGGAATCCGCTGCAATTGACTAAGCATGTAGATGCAACGCTTTTCCTTTCGTTAATCAGCGGAAGAAACGCTGAGTATTTAATCGGACACCACGTGGTATCTGCGCCTTATTTGCATGAGTGGAAACAAGAAGTACTGCCAACCGGATACATGCTTGTTAGCGGAGGAAAAACCACCACGGCCATTTACATCTCTCAAACACTTCCCCTTCCGAATCACAAACCTGAAGTAGCTGCCGCTACGGCATTAGCAGGAAAATATTTGGGACTGCGTCACTTTTACTTAGACACCGGGTCAGGTGCTGAAGAATGTGTTAGTCCAGAATTAATAGCCGCTGTAAAACAAACAACCCAGTTACCCACCATTGTAGGCGGAGGCATTCGCACAGAAGCCGAAGCGCACCAAGCATGGAAAGCCGGAGCAGACATAGTGGTCTTGGGAACCGTTGTCGAAGAAAATCCGGCCGTCTTATTTGAAATTCAAAAATTAAAAAACCATGATACGCAAACCGTTCAACCTAAAAAAGTGGATTGAAGAAAATCGTGAATTACTTAAGCCACCGGTAGGAAATAAGAATTTATACATTGAATCGGAAGACTACATCGTAATGATTGTAGGCGGACCAAACGCACGAAAAGACTACCATTTCAACGAAACGGAAGAATGGTTCTATCAAGTTGAAGGCGATATTGTGGTAGGAATTCAAGAAGATGGAAAAGCGGTAGATGTGCCTATTAAAGAAGGTGAAATGTTTTTGCTTCCTGCCAATACCCCCCATCAACCGCGCAGAGGTGAGAATACTGTTGGACTTGTGATAGAAGTAAAACGCAACGATAAGCCGGTGAAAGACGGACTCATGTGGTTTTGCGAAAAGTGCAACAACAAATTGCACGAATCTTATTTTGTTTGCGACAACATTGAAAACGACTTCTTACCTCGCTTCCGCGAGTTTTATGGTTCGGAAGACATGCGCACCTGCAAGAAGTGCGGACACGTGATGGAGACCGATCCGAAGTTCGTATAAAATTCAAAAGCAACTATTTAAGCTGCCTCCATGTCTTTGTAGAAATACCAAGACCATGAGGCAGTTTCTATTTTCACTCGTTATTCTTTTCTCAACCGCGCAAGCCTTTGCCCAGAACTGCATTAATTACGAGTTAAACTTCACATCGAATGTGCCCGCTGGTGGCACTACGTGTATTGTTTGGAACGCCTACATTGGCAACACTTTTTACACCAACGGTGTCGCTCAATTCTCGAATGATGTAACCACCTACTCTACAACGGTGTGTTTACCCGACACTTGCAATATTCACTTCATCTGTGACCCCTGTCAATGGCCAGCGCCAGGGACGTTCAACGCGCAAGTCAGTGCCAATGGCTCTCCCTTGGTACTTTCTAATTTCAGCGATGCCAACGGACTGTATAGTTTCGATGTCTGCTATCAAGCGCCTTGTCCGAATTATATCGTGGCCATTCCACTTGGCAACAACCAAATGAATTTAATTCTTGACGGCGCTGGTAATGCCCAAGTCACCTGGTATTTCAACAACACCATCATTGGGGTAGGAAACAACATCGTTTATTACTTCCCTGTTCCAGGCGTATTCACTGTTGTTGCTGTTGTTACTACAGCGGGCTGTCCGCAACCCTATGAAGTTCCTGTTCAAATTATTGTTCCTGTTGCCGGCACACTGCCTTGTCCGGAAGTTATCAATGTCACGCAAGTGAGTTGCAATACCTACACCTTCGTATTGGAAAATGCTTCCAGTGGACAAGTCATTTGGGATTTTGGTGACGGAGTTTTGATGGACGGTGTAACCTCGGTAACGCACACCTTTGAAACCAACGGCGTTCACACAGTGGCGGCTATTTACACGCCAGGACCAGATAATTTGTGTTTTATGCAATATGTAATGACCACTACCGTGGAAGTGGGCTGCAACGAGCCATGTACTGCATCCTTTGAAGTAGTAGAGCAAACCTGCGACGGACATGTGGTATTACATAGTTTGATTAACGGAAACAGCAGTGATTTAAACTGGAGCATTGACGGTGTTGCTGTGAATTACGGATCGTATTTAACCGCAGATCTAGGAATTGGTACCCACCACATTTGTGTTTACGGACAGTCATTAGATTGTAATACACCCGTTGAACACTGTGAGAACATTGTTATAACCGGATGCGATACCGTTCCAGATTGTAGCGCTGCGTTTGAAACCATTCAAACCAACACACCAGGCGTGTTTGAATTCATCAACGCCAGCACCTATACAGGAGATGCCACCTTTGTTTGGAATTATGGTAACGGTGCGGTAAGCGACGGAGTGAACGGTTACCAAGCCTACGCTTCTAACGGTACTTACGAAGTGTGTTTGCAACTCACTACCGCTGCAGGATGCACGGCCATGACTTGTGTTCCGGCGTTGGTAACCAACATGAATCAAGGTTGCGAAGCAAATCTCATTACCATCACCATTGAAGGAAGTTATGCTTCGGCCAATGTAGAGGATGTGTTGAGTTTAATTCTATCAAATGACGGTATAGAATTTCAAGTGGTGGAAGTGGTGATTGGCGATTTCCTTTCTTCTTACACCTTTGAAGTCTGCTTGCCAGACGGATGCTACAGCATCGCATGCATTTCGCAAACTCAGATGTACGCTCAATACGTAAGCTTCATGGCGGTACAAAACGGATTTGAAAATTCAACAGTATTGGCACAGGAAATTCTTCCGAACGACATTCAACAAGTGGCCATGGATTTTGGATTGAATACCAATTGCGAAACTGCGGTGGAAGAAATTCAGCAAGAAGCCTTGCGCATTTATCCGATACCTGCAGACAACGAATTAACGTTTCAATTGGCTAACGCGAAAACTGCGAACCTTCAATTACTTGACTTGACCGGTCGTGTTGTACTTGCCGAGCGTATGGATGCAAGCGGACAATTGAAATTAGACATTAGCCATTTGCCGAAAGGCATTTACTTGGCCAAGGTTCAAACCGGAAAAGAAGTACTTACCCGAAAAGTAGAAGTGAACTAATTACTTCTTCTTTAACCAAAGTTCTGGGTTTTGGGCCACACCGGCTGTTTGGGTAACGCGCCACAATTCGAAGTGAAGCATATAGCCATCGCCATTATCGGCCACGGTGCCTATGGCTTGTTTGGTTGACACTTTGGTTCCTACGGTTACATTCACTCCGGCTAATCCAGAATAAACGGTCTTGTACGTTCCGTGGGTAATGATGATGTTGTAACCGGCACCGGCAATAGGGAATACACTGGTTACTGTTCCATTAAAAACTGCCAATACGGGTGCGTTGCTAGACGTAATAAAATCGACTCCGTTATTGTTTACTTCAATGCCTGGGATTGACGAGTGAGGATGTCTTCCGTATTTGCTAGACACAGCGCCGCTTGAAACAGGCCAAGGCAGATTCCCCTTGTTTTGTTCGAACACCGAATTGGCCAAACTCACCTCAGGAGCTAATTCCATCTTAGGCGCACTGCTTGTTATAACAGAACTGCTTGAAGCAGCAGTTGAGGAAGAAGACGTGCTAGCGTTGTTTGTACTGGTTTTTGACGAAGAAGACGATGCAGAAGCGGTTGCATTGTTGTTTGCTTTTGATTCAGCTAAGCGCTTGGCTTCTGCTTCTTTTCTAGCTTTCTCTGCCGCTATGCGTTCGCGTTCGCGTTCTTCCTGAATTTCTTTGTTGATGATTTCTTGAATCTTGGCGGTTAACTGTTTGCGCTCTTGCTCTTGCTTTTGTTGCACCTGACGAAGGCGGGCTTCTTCGGTTTTCAGTTTGTTTAGTTTGCCTTGCTGCTCTGATTTGTCGGCAGAAATTTCATTGCGTTCGGCCATTTCTTGTTTCGACAAATTCAGTTTTTGTTCGCGATTCAACTGAATGGTAGAGATGTTCTCGGCAATAGCGGATTGATTGGTTTTTATTTGTCCGAGGTGCATCTTTCTATTCTCTGCGTATTGCTTTAAAAACTCAACGCGCTTAACGGCCTGAAAGAAATCGTCTGACGAAAGAATAAAAGCCAATCGGTTGTATGAATTGCGCTGCTTGTAGCCATTGTAAATCATTTGGCCGTATTCGCGTTTCAAATCTTCTTGTTCTTGTTCGAGTGATTTAATAGTTGATTCGCCATTGATGATTTGATGATCCATTGCACCTACTTCAGAAGAAATTTCACGAATCAATTCTTCGCGCAATTGAATCTGCTGATTCAACAATGCCAGTTCGTTCGAGGCACTGCGCTGTTGCGACTGGTATTCTTTAATGAGTTGTTTGGTCTTGGCTATCTCGTCATTCAACTCATCGCGACGAGAAGTCAGCTCGCTTTTTTTCGTTTGTGCAAAGCCCACCACGAAATGCCCGGTTACTCCTGTAAGAATAACTAACAAGGAAAACAAGGCGATGAGGTTTCGTTTAATTTGTTTTTCTTTCATGGGTCTTAATGGGATATTCAGGGTCTATCTCGAACGGAAAATCGTAGTGATTTTGTGTGTTGATGCGCATGATTTTAAAACTCAGTTTACGCGGTACACTTCCTTCGATGCTTAGTTCACAGCGATGCGGATAGTGGTTTTCCAATTCTTCATCGAACTCGGTGTACACAATATTCAATCGCTGATGGGTTTTCAAATTTTGAAATTCGCAGCGTGCTATTTTCATCAACACCGGATCTATCCAATACTTCACCATTAAAAAATCATCTTCTAATCTGCGCTGGGCGCGAGGTCTAAGATCGGGACGCACTTGCAAGGTATCGGGCAACTCTTCCAACGACTTTCCCTCGTTACCTGTCACCCGTTTAAGTTTGCGGGAAACCTTTGAAACCAAGGTGTAATAATTTCCATCAATGCCGCTCTTCAGTTTCCCCTCTTCTTTCGACATGCCCACTGGATTTCCGATTAAAAAATTCTGAAGCATTTCTAATTCCAATTCAATGCCCCACGATTCGGAAAGTTGTTTTACATCGCCCAGCATAATAAACTTATCGCCTGGAATATGAGAGATTAATTTCGCACTGTCTTCGCTTACTAACACCCGAATCATTTCAATACCCAATGCCGGTGAAACCGAGGCCCACACAGCGCTGTCTTTGCGCATACGAATGGTGGCTTTGAATCCTTGCGACTCTTCGCCATTCACCATATCGGCATCGATCTTCATCCCCATCCAATCAAAATTGAAATTCGATTTTTCCAATTTGCGCACAAGGAATCCGCTCGAGCGTTCTTTCAACGGCTCGGTGCTTCCCAGCTCTTGAGGTGCCTTACAAGCGTATAAACTGCTTGCTAGCAACACCAGCATAAGCAGCCTATTCAATGTATTTCTTCTTTTCAATTTTCTCTTTGATTTTCGGATGCGCAGGATTTAAGCTCTGCACTTTTTTCCATTGTTCAACGGCTTCATTGACTTTACCCGCTTGGGCCAAAGCATCGCCATAATGTTCTAGTATTTCTTCTTCGTTAGGGGCAAGGCGCACGGCGTTTTCGAAGGCTTTCACAGCTGCATCGAAATTACCCTTTTTAAAATAGATGAATCCGTAGGTATCGAGGTAGTTCGGATTCTTTGGCTGCAATTCTAAGGCGTGTGAAACCATGGCCAAGGCCTTGTCTAATTGCACACCACGAAGAGCGCAGTAGTACGAATAATTATTCAAAGCAGAAGCGTTGTTCGGGTCTTGAATCAATGCCGTTTCAAACGACTTCTGTGCTTCGCTCCAGTTGTTTGTTTTAAAATACACACTGCCCAAAGCCGATTCAATTTCGGAAGTAAGCAACGGATCTTCAATCACCAGTTCGCGGGCTGTGATGAGGTTGTGCTGGGCTTCAGCGTATTGTTTCATTTTCAGATAGGCCCAACCAAGATGGTAGTATGCCTTTGCGCTGGTCGGAAATTCTTCAATCATATCGGCCGCCACCACACTGAGTTCTTTGTATTCTTTCGACGCTTTTAAACAGTCTAATAAATTGTTTTGTGAATCGAAGGTGCGTTTAATTTTTAACGACTGACTCCACAATTCTTTGGCCTGCGGATAATCGTCGAGGTTCATGAAAATCAAGGCTAACTTCGAAAGGAAATCGGCGTTGTTGGCATACGAAACCTTTACAACAGCAACCAATTCGTTGAACGGTTTTCTAAAATTAGAATCCGTCTCCATTTTTATTTCATATTCTTCAAAGACTTGAATGGCGCTTTGTGTAGCAAGGTCGCCTGTTTTTAAAGCAGCTTTCAATTTAGCAAATGCTTCCGCGTCTTTCCCTTCGGCCGCAAGTCTGTTCGATTGTTCGAAGAGCACACGCCCGTCGTTCGGAAATTTCTGAATAAGGTGATTCAAGTGGCGTTGTGCGTCTTCCTGCATTTCGGTGCGCGTGTAAAAATCAAGCACAAAAAAGTAAAAGGAAGAAGGAACCACGTTGTTCGCTTCGTAGTCCTCGAGCGCTTTTCCAGCCATTTTAAAATCGCCCATGTTCTTGTAAATCGCGTGTTTCTTCCACACCAGTTCTTCCGATTCACCCGCAGCAGCAACAATTTTAGAATAGAAGACCAAGGCGTCTTTCGGAGACACATCAATGTACAGGGTCATGATTTCTTCCAGGAAAGGAAGCGATTTGGCATTGTTATCTGCTGCCAGATAGAAGTACTTCAACGATTCTTTCAAATCGCCCATGCGGTAATAAATGAGGGCGTAATCGTGCAGGTACCACGGATTGTTGGGCTCTAACTTAATGGCTTCTTTCAAATGCTGAATAATCACTTTCGGATCACCCTGCGTGCGCGTGTATAATTTCGAAAGACGGTAATGCACTGCAGCATTGTTCTCATAACGCAAGGCAGTTTCAAAAGCGGTAATGGCCTCGTTATTCGAGCCACCCAGCTCGGCGCGCTCGGCATCGAAATAGTATTTCTGAAATTGTCCGTGGTTGTCTTTCGCGGTGGAAACCGTTTTAACCGCCTCTTTTTTACAAGCGGCAAGTACAACCAAGAACACGGCTATGCACAGTTTAAATCTCATTCAAAATGGTGTTGTATGAACCCAAGTCTAAACTTCCCTTCACGCCGTTTATTTTGCAACGTTCGTCAATCATACTTCTCTTCAACACGGCGTTTTCAATCACACAATTCGATTCAATGGATGTATGAGCCAAGGTGCTTGACTGTATGGTGCTGTTCTCAGCTACGCTTACAAACGGACCAACCACTGCATTTTCAATCACCACGTTTGCACCAATGTGACACGGTTCTATGATTTGTGAATTTGAAATTTTAGCCGATTCGTGAATACTGTGTTCGTTGCTTAACACTTCTTGCAAGGTGTCTAAGACCGCTTCTTTGTTACCGCAGTCCATCCACGAACTCACTTCACCCGGAACGAATTTCGCGCCCTTCTTCATCATGTTGCGCATGGCATCTGGAAGCTGGTATTCGCCGCTGTTGGTGATGTTGTTATCTATCAGATACTGGAGCTCCTCCTTCAACGACTTTCCATCTTTAAAATAATAAATACCAATCATGGCTAAATCTGAAACGAATTCTTGCGGCTTTTCCTGAAACGAAACAATGACGCCTTCGTTGTTCAATTCCACTACACCAAATTGTCGCGGGTCTTCAATCTTCTTCACCCATAACACGCCATCGACATTCGGATCAATGCTGAAGCTTCCGCGGAACAAGGTATCTGCAAAAGCCACGGTTACGGGGCCATGCAAGGCAGACTGTGCGCACAAAATAGCATGGGCTGTTCCAAGTGCTTGGTCTTGGTAATGAATGCTTCCCTTAGCGCCAAGACGTTCGGCCAAGGCAATTAGACTATCTTCTACTTCCTTTCCAAATCTTCCAACTACAAAAGCAATTTCTTCTACCGGTTCAGACTGAATGGCTACAATATCTTCCACCAAGCGTTGCACAATGGCCTTTTCAGCAATGCGCACCAGTGGTTTAGGGGTTACAAGGGTATGCGGTCTGAGGCGTTTGCCCATACCGGCCATGGGTATTACAATATTCATTTTAGTTCGAATCTACTTAACAAAAGAAAAACAAAAAGGGGCTTATCTCGTAGAGACAGCCCCCAAGTAATGAACAATTAAAATTGGATGAATTACACGTTTCCGGTGCTGCCGAAGCCGCCTTCTCCGCGAGCCGTTTCACTTAGCGCAGTCACTTCTTTCCATGTAATTTTCTCGTACTTCGCAATGACCATTTGTGCAATGCGTTCGCCCGATTCAATGCGTACGGTTTCTTTCGATAAATTCACCAACAACACTTTCACTTCGCCGCGGTAATCGGCGTCAATGGTGCCGGGCGTGTTCAATACCGTAACGCCGTGTTTGTGCGCCAGTCCGCTTCTCGGACGTATTTGTGCTTCCAGTCCTTCGGGAAGAGCCAGGTGTAATCCTGTTGGAATGAGTGCACGTTCCATCGGATGCAATTCTACCGCCTGAGCGAGGTGAGCGCGAAGATCCATTCCGGCCGACAACAACGTTGCGTAACTCGGTACTGGAAATCCAGATTTATTGATGATTTCTACTTCCATTATTTCCCTGTAAAAGTGGGTTTACGTTTTTCCATAAAAGCAGTTGTGCCTTCGGTAAAATCTGCTGTTCCGAAGCATTTTCCAAACTCGGTGGCTTCGGCTTGCAATCCGTGTGCTTCGTGGTCGAATCCGGCTTGCACCGCGCGCAATGCCGATGCAATAGCTGAGGGCGATTGTTTCGAAATTTTAGAAGCTAAGTCCTTCGCGCTAGCCAATAAATTTTCTAATTCTACCACGCTATTTACCAATCCCCATTGAAGCGCTTCTGCAGCATTTAATCGGCCAGCAGTTACTATTAATTCTGTTGCTTTTCCTCTTCCAATTAATCGTGGAAGACGTTGTGTTCCGCCGTAACCAGGAATTACACCGAGCGATACTTCGGGTAGCCCTACAACGGCGTTGTTCGATGCAATACGTATGTGACAACTCATGGCCAATTCCAATCCGCCACCGAAGGCATATCCGTTCACTGCAGCAATAACCGGTTTGGTTAAGCGCTCTACGAAATTGAATAATTTCTCGTGTCCGATTAACGACAATTCTTTTCCTTGTTCTACTGAAAAACTTGCAAATTCTTTGATGTCGGCACCAGCCACAAAAGCCTTGTCACCTGCGCCCGTCAACACAATGGCACGCACGCTTTCATCGCCTTCAGCTTCAGCAAATGCGGTGTGTAATTCTTCGATAGTTGGTTTATTCAGGGCATTCATCTGATCAGGACGATTGATGGTGATGATGCGAGTAGATTCGATGTTTTCGATGAGTAGAAATTGATACGACATAGCTTCGATTTTTCGCGAAGTTATTCAATACTCGCTATCGAACCACGGTGACGTGACCTGATAATTCTTCGTTTCCTTTTAGCGATTTGTATTGCAGCTTCCAGGTGTACACATCGTTCTGCACGTAATACCCTTTGATGCCGCCGTTCCAGGGCTCTTCTTGATTAAACGATTCAAAAATGAGTATGCCCCAGCGATCGAAAATTTGCAGATGATAAGCGTCAATTCGTTCACCTACGACAAAGAAAAAATCATTCAATCCGTCGCCGTCGGGTGTGATGCAATTGGGCACATAGACCGGAAAATACGGCGTTACCAAAACCGAATCCACCCCCACACATCCGTTGGCATCGGTGGCTGATAGTACGTACCACGAAACATCGGCAGCAAAGACAAACGGATTCAAACAATCGGTGCAAGACAGTCCGGAAACAGGCGACCAGGTATAGGGCAATCCTCCTGTATTTCCCAGCAGCTGCGCTGTTTCTGGATAGGCATAGGTTACGTTTGGTCCGGCATCAACAATTGGCAACGGCAGTATATTCATGTACAACGAATCGGAATCGGTACAGCCATTCAAGTCTGTTCCGGTTACAAAAATCCAAGATGAAGTAGGTGGAATGGCATAGGTGGAAGGCGAATACGAATTCACCACGCTGGTCGATGGAATCCATTGGTAAGTCGAAGCCCCTTGCGCTGAAATGGGAAACAACACATTCTTACACACCGTTCCTCCGTCGCTAGCGGTGACTTGCAATTCAATCACATTCACTTGCACGGTTGAAGTTCCCAAGCCGCAAATATTTAACAAGGTTACGGTGTACACGGTATTTACGGTAGGTGTTGCAATAACGGTTTGCGATTGCGTGGTGTTGAGTGTTGCTGCGGGCGACCATAGGTATTGATCGGCTTGTTCGGCGGTGAGGGTGGCCGATTCGCCTAAGCAAATGGTGATGGGTTCGTAGGTGTTTCCACCGGGCGCACTGGCAAGTACAAAGACAGTAACGCTATCGGTGTCTGTGCAGCCTTCCGGTGTAGTAATGGTTACATAAAAAACTTCATCGACCGTTGGTGTTGCTACGGTAAAGGCGGTGTTCAAAGAAGACAAAGACAAGGTCGATTGCCAAGCGTAGGTTCCGCCACCCGAAGCCAATAGATTGGCACTGCCCCCGAGGCAAATGGTTTGGTCTGGACCCGCATTGGCAACAGGGTTTATGACTGTTACGGTTACAAAGGCTGTGTCTGATTCGCACTGATTGAAATCGACCAATCCGTAGGTCGTCGTCACTGTAGGCGAAGCAAACGGCGCAAGCGAATTAATGGGATTCAAGCTTGTTGTAGGAAGCCAAAACGCATTGGAAGAACCAACGCCTTGCAGTTGCACGGTGGTTCCCAAACAAATCGGATTCACCGCACTTACGGAAGGCGGTGTAAAATCAATGACGGTAACCGTTACGTAGGCGGTATCTGGATAATAGCATCCTGAATTAGCCGAAGCTATCATGGACACGGTGTAGGTTCCAACCTGAGTAAAAATATGGGTCGGTTGTGAAGCCACAGACGATGTTGAACCGTCGCCAAAATCCCACAAAAAATCACTAGCCCCTTGCGTAGCATTTAAGAACTGGGCTGTTGTACCCACGCAAATTGTTGAAGGACCTTGAATGCTAGCAATGGCGGTTAATTGTCCCAAGTCAAATCGAAACACCGCTAGGTTACATCCGCTGCTATTGTTGGTAGAAGACCACGCCCCTTGGGTGGTTGGAAAATCGTCGTTGTTCTGGCATCCTGCGCAAACCGCTTGGTACACCGATCCCGATTTATCGAATCGCGAGGTTCCACCGTCCACGTGTTCGGCGCTAAGTGCACCGCCCAGAAAAGAACCGTAGGCCAGTTGCGTAGCATCGGCATCTAAGACCGCCAAGTAGAAATCGCTGCCATCGGTGGTAGCCTGAAACGCATCGGCCGTGACGGGCATACCCGTGGTGGTACTGTTGTAGGCGAGGCAGGTTAAAAACGGACACGTACCTGAATTGGTATGACCGCCCCATCCGCTGAAATAAATTTGATTGCAATCGCTCACCAAAAAAGCGGTAGGTGAAATATCAATCTCACCACTGCCGGTTCCAATGGTGGTGCTCCAGGTTTGGTTGTTAAGTGAGGGAGAAAACTTTTTAATGAATTGTCCGCTGTTGGCTTGTCCGTAAAGCCCTGTAGTGATGGGCATATTGCCAGCGGTTTGTCCGAGGCAGTAAATATTATCGGACAAATCGGTTTGCACGAAGTACACCTGATCGTAATCGGAAGTTCCAACGAAAGTTCCGGCAGCAACGGCGAAGGTGGCGGGATTAATCTTTAGAATGAATCCGTCGGTACCCCCGTTAAAACTAGGGTCGGCGCCCAGCGCGCAATAGCCGAGGTTCGAACTCTGCGTGCCACCTCCGACGAGAATACTTCCGTCGTTGGCAAATTCTAACGAGTACAGCGCATCGGCACCGTTGCCACCGATGTAGGTGGCCATGAGTAAGTTGTTGAGGTTGGGAGAAAGCTTGGCTATGTATCCATCGCTATCGCCTCCGCCGTATCCCGCTTGTATAGCGGCACCTGTGATGTCGGTATTACCACGTGCGCAGGAAGCAATGAATACATTGTCGTTGATATCCACATTAATTTCACCTCGAAACGCATCACCGTAATTGTAAAATAATTCGTAGGCATAGTTGAGTCCATCGTTGGTGTCTTCCCCTAAAAAGGTGCTGGCTAATAAATTTCCAGACGCATTAAATTTCGTAATGAAGAAGTCGGTCCCGTCTGGATGTCCGCTGGTAAAAAACGAAGACATCATGAGTGGGGGTCCGCCTACAAAGGAGGGTTGGTAAGCGGAAGCGGTAGTAGGAAAATCGTTGCTACCTGTAACACCAAAGACCAGAATATTATCGGCATGGTCCACCACTACGCTGTGGGGGGTTTCTTGGTGTTTCCCACCGAGGTAGGTGCTGTATAAGAGGGCGTCGCCTGCGGCATTGAATTTAGAGATGGCTACATCGAAGTAGTTTCCAGATGTCGGATTGAAAACCGTTGAAAATGCGTTCGCGGTGACTGGATAGTTATTTCCAAACACGCTAGCACCTGATACGAGATTACCATTGAGGTCATCGCAGGCGGTGAATCCAAAATTATTTGCTGTTGAACCAATGTACGTCGAGAACGAAATATTGGGATCGATGGTCAGCGGGAAGTTCGGATTGTAGTTGCCCAGCGAGAAGTGTACGTTGTTTCCGTTAAGGACGTAGTGGCAATCAACGGATACAATTTTACCATTGATTAATTGAAAAGCCACGGGAGCTTCTTCGAAGATAGAGCCTGTGGGATAGGAAGAGACGAGGCTACCATCGTCGCGAAGCGCTACGGAAAGTGAATCGTGATAATGCCAAGAGATGAGGTTTGGATTGGCGTTGGGAGCCAGTTCGAATTGGTATTTAACGCTACGCGATTTGCCAATTAGGCGCAGGTCAATGTTTGCATACACATTGGGGAAGAGCACATTTTTAAACCGTTTCACATCGGTAGCCCATTGGGTAGAATCGGCACCGAGGAAGAAGTTGAAATAGCCAGGTTGGTTATCGGCGCAGACGGCTTGGTTGAATTGGGCGTTAACGAGGTGTTGCAGGAAGAAGTAGTTGTGTGCAGATTCCGGAAGTTCTACGCGGTGGTGGTCTTTCATGAAAAGGACGGTGTCTATCATTTCATAGGCGAAACCATCTTGTTGAATCCACATGCGGCCACCCGGAATCTCGGCTTTGAATCGCACATGCTCGGGCCATTGCCCTTTATTTTCTACAAAGGCAATTTGCGCTCTGGCTATCAGAACGAAGCACAGGAATACCAAGGATAGAAAACTTCTCATTTATCTTGTGAAATTAAGACTAAATCAAGAAGTGACAAGTTGCTTTTATGCAACGCAGTGTTTAGGGCAACTAGCGTTGCGAGGGCAAATGGCTTTGCGAAGGTTTCTTTGAAACGAAGGTAACTTCGTTACGAGGGCCTGTGGCGAAGGTTCAATGAACGAAGGTCTGCGACTATAATCAAATAACGAAGTTCCAATAATTCATTCCTATAACACGTTCGCATAACGCAGTTCGAATAATGCAAAGCGATTTTAATCGCGCAGCAATTCCGTCACTCCACAACAACCTTCACACTATCTAACCATGCATTATTACTGAGCCAATGCAACGTGTACATTCCGCTGCTGAGTGAAGAGATATTGATTTCAATATTATTTGTGGTGGAAGGAAAGAGGGAGATAGCTTGTCGCAATACTTCTCTTCCTTGCATATCAATGACAACAATTTCATTTTGATTATTGGGAATAAAATTATCTGGAAATGTAAATGCCAAATTCACGACATCATGGGCTGGATTTGGAAAGGCGTTGATGGTGTTTTCTAATCCAATTACAATTTCCTCCACATCTACATACTGGCATCCCGGCTCAATACATCCCATGGAATCAACTTTGAAAATCCAGGGGGTATCTAATCCATTATTCGGATCACCACTCATCTGTTTGATATACCCACAAAGCACTAAACCATTATCGGCCGTAGGTTTTGAATCGAGGAGATAGTGATACGCT
>Ga0172367_10000512_pt1 | contig 59763 bp, 63 predicted proteins | sample Lak10m_FD_114542 | JGI IMG/M metagenome (GOLD analysis project Ga0172367, IMG submission 114542) | Freshwater microbial communities from Kabuno Bay, South-Kivu, Congo - kab_022012_10m | ecosystem: Environmental > Aquatic > Freshwater > Lake | place: Democratic Republic of the Congo: South-Kivu... | reverse complement strand
TTGTTCCATCCCCAACTGATCCCGCCACCCAAAAATAAATATAGGCAGAAGTGAGAACAAAAACCCCAATAAATGTCAGATAGGCAAGCCCCGTGATCAAATCAAGAAATGGATGAGTGTGATTCTGAAACCATTCATTTGGCGTCAAAATTCCTGTCGCTGTTTGAATTCCAAAAAATCTCTTATCGAAAAGATAAGGTTCTGCGATATGAATAGTTCCTCGGATATAATTCGAATAAAATCGCATACTATCGTAAAGAATTCCCGTCAGCAAAACAGGGAAAACGAATTTTAATAAAACTCCCATTTTTCGACCACCGTAATAGAGCACGATCAGTAGCATTCCCATGCTCCAATGATCAGATCGAAATCCCTTGAGAGTGAATAATCCCGTCCAATATGCAAATACAGCCGCCACGGGAATCACCTTACGCGCGAAACTCAAGCCACTCCACCACTGAGGCCAGTCTTGAACTTCTCGACGAAGCTCTCCAAAAAGCAGGGTCCAAAGTCGGGTCGGTTGAGCTAAAATAGCTGCTGTTTTTTGCATATGAGTTTTCTTAGAACAAATTCCCGCCTTGAGTCATCTTCAATTTGATGATACTCCCGATTTTATTAGTAAGGTATCATCCATTATCCCAATCATTCTCACTTGAGATTCTCGGTGATTCGCGGTGACTCTATGAAAAAGACAGAAAAAAGCGTCCTCATTCAAACCCAAATTCCCGGTCCAAAAAGCCAAGCACTTCGTGTTCGCGAAGAAAAGCATCTAGCACCCGGACTACAGCGTTTTGCTCTGATGGCCGGAATTGTCGTCGAACGCGGTCAAGGCAGCCGCGTCACCGATGTTGATGGCAATACCTATATCGACATCATTGGGGGTATCGGAGTCAACGGCTTAGGTCACAGTCATCCCAAGTATGTCCAAGCTCTCAAGGACCAGGTCGAAAAAATTTCTGTCGGAAGTTTTACTAACGAACCTCGCGTTGAACTCTTTGACAGAATCGCAGAACATCGGCCAGCACCTCAAGTCCATCGGACACAGCTTTACTCCAGTGGAGCCGAAGCAGTTGAATCCGCTCTTCGACTCGCTAAATGCTACACAGGCAAATATGAATTCGTGAGCTTTTGGGGTGGTTTTCACGGAAAAACGATGGGCGTCCTTTCACTCATGGGCTCTGACTTCAAAGAAAAACTCGGCCCCATGGTTCCAGGCTCCCACATTGCTCCTTATGCTTACTGCTATCGCTGCCCACTTGCACAAAAATATCCGTCTTGCGGACTCGCTTGCGTTGAAGTAGCCCGCAAACAGATTAAGAGCAACAGCGCTGGCTCAGTTGCAGCTGTGATTGTCGAACCCATGCAGGGATCCGCAGGAAACATCATCCCACCTAAAGAATTTCTCCCCGCAGTCAAATCCATCGCTCAAGAATTGGGCGCACTCATGATCGCCGATGAAATGATCACCGGTTTCGGTCGCACCGGAAAATATTGGGGCGTTCAACATTCGGGTGTAGAACCTGATATCGTCACCATCGGTAAACAATTTGGTGGAGGCATACCTGTGAGTGGCCTCATCTCAACCGATGAAATCACTCATGCTCAGCCTTGGGCTAAACCCTCAGGCTCCTCTTCGAGCTATGGCGGAAATCCACTTGTTTCTGCAGCTGCAGCAACTGCTCTTCGAATTATTGACGAAGAAAACCTGGTCGAAAACTCGCGTAAAATGGGTGAATACTTCCTCAAAAGACTCCTTCCCATGCTCGATAAGTATCCTTTTGTGGGAGATGTCCGCGGCGCAGGTTTGTTCCTCGCTGTAGAACTCGTCAAAGACAAAAATACACGAGAAAAACTTTCAAAAACTGCCACACATCACATCTTTATGGAGTGCGTAAAGCGAGGACTTCTCACAATGGCTTACGAAGCAAGCTTCCGCATTCAAACAGCCATGAATATTGACGAAGCCACAATCGATGAAGCAATTGACATCATTACCGAGGTCTTCGACCAGGTAGCCGAATCGGGAATTTGGAAACAACCCTAAATTATCAAACGTTAGAAACATCTAACTGAGTCGAATTAAAATTTTTTGTTTTATCCAAAGCGTGATTGAGCTGATTTTCAATTTTATCAAGATCGTTCATGACTGCCTTTGGATTTTTCCAATAATCGCTAGTCTCAGCTTTCGTTTGCCAACTTGAGTTAAAGCTCATCGCATCTTGAAGTGCTGTTTTAGCAGTCTGGAAGTCTTGGGTTTTTGCGATATTAGGATGTTTCTGAATCGTAGCGTTAAGCTCAGTTTCATGCGTCTGAGCCATTTTTAAGTCATTATTAATCTCTTTCCCCTGCATCTTGAAGTGCTGGATAAAAGTAGATGTGGGGACTCGATCTTCTTCAACTTTTAATCCTGCCCGTAAACCTTTCACCTGGTCAATCGCTCGGATCAAAGAAGTTTCGATCATCAAGGAATGAGGTGCCAATTCGCCCTGAACTACTCGTTTAGTCTGTTCAGTCATCTTAGTCGCTTCAGCAAAAGCTACCGGCGAAACCACCGTCAATAACATGGATCCAACTAAAACTGACCACACTGTGGCCCGATACATTTTTTTCATAAATCCCTCCTGGAAAGATGAAGAATGCAAACCCAGCACCAAATATTTTCCCAATCGATCAGAGGCTTGGTATGAAACTTTTATGGCTCTCACACGCGAAAACTTTCTTCATTCCATTCTTTCTCAACCCACTGCTCCTTTTAGAGAGCGTCATGTCATCACCACTATCTGCCGTGAATTTGATGCAGCGGGCGTTCCTTATTTTTTCGATCCCCTCGGAAATGTCGTCATCGGAGTTTCTAGTCAAAAAGAATATTTATCGGCACTGCAAAAGCCAAAAGCACCGAAGGAGCAAAAAAATTCAAACGAGCCTCTTCGAATTTTTATTGCCCACTTAGATCATCCCGGGTTCCATGGCGTCGCTTGGAAATCAAAACGAGAATTAGAAATTCAATGGCATGGCGGCTCCCCTACTCAGCATCTTGAAGGAGCATCTGTTTGGTTGGCGACTGCAAAAGGTTGGGCCGGTGAAGGAAAACTCACCCATGTCGAAATGACACCCTCAGGACGGGCGATTTATAAAGCCATCGTCCAAACCTCAGATGATGGTAGTGCCCATTACCCAAAAGGCACAGAGCTGTACGGAGGACTTCATTTTAGAGCTCCTGTTTGGAAAGAGGGCAACCTGCTTTACACAAAAGCAGCAGATGATTTAGTCGGTGCTTTTGCTATTGCCGCCCTCGCTCTTGACACCTGGGGCAATCACTCCGGAAAGCGAAATGAGAAAAAATCTAAAAGGACATCTCCTCCACTTTTCATCGGCCTACTTACACGTGCCGAAGAAGTCGGCTTTATCGGTGCAATTGGTCATTTTGAATTAGGATGGCTCCAAAAAGCAAAGAGACCTCTCCTTTGTGTCAGCCTTGAAACTTCACGCACTCTCCCAGGAGCAGAAATTGGAAAAGGCCCTGTTGTAAGACTCGGAGATCGCACCACAGTATTCCATCCGGGGGCACTTCGTGTTTTCAGCCTGCTCGCCCAGAAAGAACTCCCAGAAAACCATCAACGAAGAATCATGGATGGCGGCAGTTGCGAAGCCACTGCCGCTACTACTTATGAGCTACCTTCGATCGGTATTTCAGTGCCACTGGGCAACTACCACAACCAAAGCTTTGAAGGCGGTCCCGATTCGCGCGGCCCTCTGGGCCCCGCTCCAGAATTTGTTCATACAGAAGACGTTGCAGGTTTACTCAAGCTTTGTCATGCTTTGATTAAGCCTGGACTGCAGTGGTCAGATCCATGGCAAGATAAACTCAAAGAATTCAAAAAAGAGTTACGCAAATATCGGTTGCTCCTTCGTTCTGGACCCTAACTTGGACCCTAACAATGATAAAAAAGCTGACCTGGATCGCTAAAAACACCTGGAAACAAATTCAGAATGCTCAGCTTCTCATGGTGGCCTCCAGCCTAGCTTACACCACGATCCTTTCAGTCATTCCACTTTTAGCCTTGAGCTTTGCGATCTTTGAAGCATTCGGAGGAATGCAAAAACTTCTCAACACAATTCAACCTTTTATCCTCTCAAATCTCGCGGAAGGCGCTAGCGACGAAGTAATTGCCATCATTCAATCCTTTGTCAAAAATGCACACGCAAGCGCAATTGGAGTAGGAGGATTCATCGGCTTGATCTTCACCAGTATGAGTATGCTGACCAGCATTGAAAATGCTATCAACCGTGTTTGGCAAACAAAAATCACACGAACTTGGTTTCAGCGGTTCTCTACTTATTGGCTTTTTATCACTTTAGGGCCTGTTGCTTTTTCATTAGCACTGGGAATAGCAACATCAAATGAGTATCCACTCGTTCAACTTCTTCCTAGCGGAACAGGTACCTTTATTTTAACAGCTACAGGCTTTTTTTGTATTTATAAATTTGTCCCCAACTGCCCTGTTCGATCTAAATACGCCCTGATTTCAGGGACGATCACTTCGATTGTTTGGAATTTGGCCCACATTGGCTACACGATCTATACACAAAAGGTACTTAACTATCATAAAATCTACGGCAGCCTTGGAGCTGTTCCCATCCTCCTTCTCTGGATTTATATTGCATGGATTGTAGTCCTAGCAGGAACAGCACTTAATGCAGCACTCCAGCGAAGCGAAGAAATCACTTAAATATTTATTCTTAGCTATTTACCAACGATGGTAGGCAGGGTGTCCTCGCTTCACCGCAACAAAAGTTCCGCGACAAGTTGCACAAACTTTTCGTCCATGAGGAGTATCTGCGCTCAGAGTAGCCTCCACTACGGCACGATCCTCAACTGACTCTACCACCTTTGCTGATAAATAAATTGGGCCTTGTGTCGGAGTAGGACGTAAAAGCTTAATCGCGTAATCTGCCGTCACCGTACAAGGCGGCTGATTGAGATCTAGTTTTCGCATCAAATGCCAGGCCGCTGCCCAATTCGAATGACAATCTAAAAGCGAACCAATAATCCCGCCATTTAACACCCCTCGAAATGCCTCATGATGGGGCTCCGGACTCCACTCGGCCATAACTTCTCGATAAAGATCAGAAGAATCCCCTGGCGCCATACTCCGAATATGCAAACCCTTTGGATTTGCAGGACCACAACCAAAGCAAATACTCTGGGGTGCATAGACTTCCTGAAGACTTAATTCCTGAAGTTTCTGATCGAGCGTCATAAGCTAATACCATCCTTTTTTCGAGAATAGGTAACATGAGCACAGCTCAGTAACAACTCACAGCGCCCTTCCCCTATTTGACAGCCTGTGCAAGTTCGCGCATCATCAAATTAAAGTAAAAATTAAAGCAAGCTCAGTTCTAAAAGGAGGGTTCATGCTGGGATTCCGTAAAAATGTTGACCTTGGCCCACCACTTAAACTTAGCGCCTTTCGCAAAGTCGCTATCGGCACTTGGCGCTCAGCTGGCGACCCGAGCGTCTACGGCATCTTAGAATACGACGCCCGCCCAGCTCTCCAATATCTTGATAAAATTCGAGAACTCACTGGAGAAAAACTCACCCTCACTCACTTTGTAGGCAAAGCTGTTGCGCATATTTTAAGAGAGCATCCAGAACTCAATGCGGTACTCAGATTCGGTAAACTCTATCCTCGCCGTTCGATTGATGTTTTCTTTCAAGTAGCCTCTGACAGTAAAGGTGATGATCTTTCTGGTGCAACCATCCGCAATGCTGATCAAAAATCCATCATCGACATTGCTCGTGAACTTCAAAATAGCGCCAAAACGATTCGCGAAAAAGGAGATCCTGCCTTCAAAAAAATGAAAAAGAGTCTCAAACTTCTCCCAGGCTGGCTTTCATGGCCGGTGATTCAAGCATCAGCATTCATCCAATACAGCCTCAATCTTTGGACTCCGCTTTTAGGTACACCACCAGATCCCTTCGGAAGCATTATGATCACCAGCATTGGACCTTTAGGCCTCGAATTTGCGCTGGCACCCCTCGTCCCCTATTCTCGTGTTCCATGCGTCCTAACCGTTGGAGCAGTCCACGAAGCACCTGTCATTCGTGATGGAAAAGTAGAAGCCGCACCTGTCATCCAACTAGGCGTCACCTTTGATCATCGCTTAATTGATGGAGTCCATGCAGCAAAAATGTCCGCACTACTGAAGCAAATCTTTAATGAGCCCGAAGCCGTACTAGGCAATCTGCGCTGAATCTGGCAAATAAAAGAATATGACGAATATTTATTCTATTTTAATTATAACTCTATTGCTTATTGAGTTTGGTCTGGAAACTCTAGTTGATACTCTCAATCTCAAACAACTTTCAGCTGAGCTACCTCTTCAATATCGACCCGAATTCAAAGATTTTTATGAACCATCAAACTATCAAAAATACCTTAGCTATCAACGAGCTCATAACCACCTCGATCAAATAAGACGCCCCATTCAACTTGCTTTAACTCTTGCTTTTATTTTCTTGGGTGGTTTTAACACTCTCGATCAATGCATTCGTCAATTAGGTTACGGTGAGATCCTCACCGGTCTACTTTACATTGGATCCTTGAGTATATTGTCCTTTTTAATTGGACTTCCCTTTTCTATTTATAACACCTTTGTGATTGAAGAACGCCATGGCTTCAACAAAACTTCACCTCAGACATTCATCGTTGATCTTTTCAAAGGACTAGCACTCTCAATCACACTAGGAGCCCCTATTTTGGCGCTACTCCTTACTTTTTTTGAAAAAGCAGGTCCACTCGCTTGGATTTATGCTTGGACTGCTCTCACCTGCATCCAAATCATCCTCACTTTCATTGCCCCCGCTATCATTCTGCCACTTTTTAATCGATTCGATCGATTACCCGAAGGCGAACTTAAGAATGCCATCCAAGAATATGCGGCCACCCAAAACTTCCAACTGAATGGCATCTTCCAAATGGATAGCTCCAAACGTTCAACCAAAAGTAACGCTTTTTTTACAGGCTTTGGAAAATTGAGACGCCTCGTTCTTTTCGACACACTCATTCAAAAACATACGACAGAGGAACTGGTAGCAGTCCTTGCTCACGAAATCGGCCACTTCAAAAAACGTCATATTTTAAAATCCATGATCTTCTCAATCATTTCAACAGGCCTTCTCTTCTACTTGTTCTCGTTCTTCTTAAAAAATTCAAAATTATTTGAAGCGTTCCACATGAATTCCATTTCTGTATACGCAAGTCTTGTCTTCATTGGATTCCTTTATTCACCGATCTCTCGACTTCTCTCCATTCTTTCGAACTACCTTTCAAGAAAATACGAATTTGAAGCAGATCGCTTTGCACGTGAAACCTACGGAAAACCTGACGCACTCATCAAAGCACTCAAAAAATTGAGCATGGATAACCTTTCCCACCTCACCCCTCATCCCTTGAAAGTCTTCCTAGAGGACACTCATCCACCCGTCATTCAACGAATCGCGGCCCTTCGAAAAAACTGAAACAGACAAATATGTCACAATCTCTAGAAAAAAAAATTGTAGCAGGACTCAAACGCTGCAACCTGATCCTCTGCACAGTAGAATCCTGTACAGGCGGACTGATCGCTTCTCGAATTACTGATATCGCAGGAGCATCTGAGGTTTTTTGGGGCGCACTCATCACCTATGACAACTCAGCCAAAAACGTACTTTGCAACATCCCCCAAGAAGCCATTCAAAAATTCACCCCTGTTTCACCTCAAATCGCAAAAAAAATGGCACAGGGAGGAATCGATCAAATACGACATTCTTTCACAAAAAAACGCATCAAAACCTTTTCTTCACTAGCATCATTAGAAAATTGGGTACCTTCAAGAAGACGAAATCCTCTTAATAAAAACTTCATCGCCATCTCAGCCACTGGAATCGCTGGCCCCACAGGAGGGACAGGTGAAAAACCAGTAGGACTTTGTTACATTGGAATAGCTAGTACTCTTTATCGGCAAGCTCACGCCAAAGAAATTCAAGGAAACTCAAATCATACGCGCAAACAACTCAAAGCCTTCTTTGCGACTCAAGCTTTAGAATTACTCTTAGCTGAACTTAATCGGATCCAATAAAATCAGATTCCCAAAACAAAAAAGCGAGGCCAGGCATCCAAGCCCAACCTCGCAATTCGCCTTAACACTTGTAAAAAGGTGAATTAGCTACTTCCACCGGCACGGTTAGAACCACTCGAAGGAACCGTCTTGCGTGCACTCGAGCCCGCACGTCCCTTCTTCACAGCACCAGCCGACTTTGATTTTGCCTGAGTAGCAAACATCTTACGAACCTTTTTAAATGGATCCTTCGCGGTGGTAGCCTCGCCTGACTCTGGCGCCTGGCCTTCTACAGCCTCAGCACCTATCTCAGCAATGCCCTTGACCTTCTTCTTACGATCCAATTCAGGACGATCGACGAGTTCAAGAACAGCCATCTCAGCTGCGTCACCCCAACGGCGATCGGAAATCTTCAACACGCGGGTATAACCACCCAGACGTTCCTGATAACGCTCTGCCAAAACGGTGAACAACTTTTTCACGACAGCATCATTACGAGTGCGATCGAAAGCTAAACGCCGAGCATGAGCTGTGCCTAACTTACCCAAAGTAATTAGGCGATCTACAACTCGTCTCACTTCCTTTGCCTTCTGAACTGTGGTGATGATCTGTTCACCTTCAATCACCGAGTTCGCCATATTTTTAAACATCGCCACTCTGTGTGACGTGTTACGGCCAAACTTCCGACCGTCAACCTGATGTCTCATAAATCAACTCCGTCCTTTAACAAAATACAAAACTGGGCGAAAAATGACCGCTTAGTCTTCAATATCTTCGCTACCTTCAAAATCGTCACCAAGATCAGCCTGATCTCTTACCCGATTTTCATCGACTTGAGAATCTGCGGGTTTAGGTGGCTGAGAAGGAGCAATAAATCCGTCTAACTTCATTCCCAAACTCAATCCCATTGCAGATAGAATGTCTTTGATCTCATTCAACGATTTGCGGCCAAAATTCTTAGTCTTTAGCATCTCTGCCTCGGTCTTTTGGACCAACTCATAGATGTACTTAATATTGGCATTCTGTAAGCAATTTGCTGAACGGACCGACAACTCTAGCTCTTCCACAGAGCGATAGAGATTCGGATTAAACTGAGCTGAACCTTCTTCCTTCGCCGCAACCACAGGTTCAGGCTCTTCTTCAAAATTCAAGAAAACAGACAACTGGTCCTTCAAAATTTTCGAACCTAATGACACCGCATCTTCTGGGTTCACTGAGCCATCAGTCCAAACTTCAAGGGTTAGCTTATCAAAGTCAGTTCTCTGACCTACGCGACTTTGCGTAACAGTGTAATTCACACGACGAATAGGAGAAAAAAAACTGTCAACAGGGATCCAGCCTACCGGCAACTCATCACTCTTATTATTCTCAGCAGGACGATAACCACGTCCACGTGCCACCTGAATCTCAGCTAGCAGTTTGCCACCCTTTCCAAGAGTTGCAATCAATTGATCCGGATTCAACACACAAACTGTGTCTGAACAAAGAATATCAGAGGCCTTCACTTCGCAAGGTCCCTGCTTATCAATTGTAACAGTTGCTGTCTCAGCGAGAAGTTGAAACCGCACTTCCTTAAGATTAAGAATAACCTCTGCGACGTCTTCCTTCACATCCGGAATCGGAGTAAATTCATGAAGAACCCCTTCAATCCTCACACTAGTTACTGCTGCACCCTGTAACGAGGACAACAATACTCGACGCAAAGAATTTCCAAGAGTAAGACCAAAACCTCTCTCCAGAGGCTTCGCCACAAATTTACCATAATAGCCGCTTAATGTTTCCTTATCAACATCAAGAGCTTTAGGCTTAATCAGATCTCGCCAGTTTTTTTCTAACATCTCAACATTCTCCTGTCATCCCCTCGCTTATTATTCCGATTAATAAGCTATGCGGGGAGTATTCAGCAAAGGTTCACTGCTACGTCGGAATTACTTCGAGTACAACTCGACCACCATTCGCTCTTCCATAGGTGCCGTAATATCATCACGAGCTGGAAGATCACGAACTCGACTTTTCATTCCAGTGCTATCGAGTTCGATCCACTGAGGAATCTCTCTACGCTTCACTGATTCCAGTGCACTCATGATACGGGCAACACCACGACTGTTCTCTTTCACTTCAACCAAATCGCCCTTATTTACCAAGAACGAAGGAATGTTCACACGACGTCCATTCACAGCAAAGTGGCCATGACGAATCAACTGACGTGCTTCAGCGCGTGAATTAGCAAACCCCGAACGATAAGCAACGTTGTCAAGACGGCGCTCCAACATTGTTAAGAGGTTTGTACCAGTAATCCCTTTAGCTCGATCCGCTCTCTCGAAAAGATTACGGAATTGCTTTTCAACCAGTCCGTAAATTCTCTTAATTTTCTGCTTTTCACGGAGCTGCAAACCGTACTCTGAAAACTTAATACGACCCTGGCCATGCTGACCAGGAGGATAACCACGTCGTTCAAAAGCACACTTATCTGTATTGCAACGATCGCCTTTGATGAAAAGTTTTTGATTTTCACGACGGCAGAGCCGGCAAACTGAACCTAAATAACGAGACATAAATCAGACCCTTCTACGTTTTGGCGGACGGCAACCATTGTGTGGAATCGGAGTCACGTCCTCAATATATGTAACACGCAAACCAACTGAGGCAAGTGCCCGCAAAGCTGACTCACGACCAGCACCTGGTCCACTCACAAACACTTGAACTGAACGCATTCCATTTTCAACTGCCTTCCTAGCTGCATCTTCTGCAGCAACCTGAGCAGCAAACGGTGTATTCTTACGTGAACCACGGAAACCTTTTCCACCAGCACTTGACCAGCAGATTGCATTACCCATTGAGTCCGTAATGGTCACGATAGTGTTATTAAAAGAAGAAAGAACATACACATTACCTGTGGAAACGTTCTTTTTCCCTTTCTTAACTCTTTTTGCCACAGCTTCAGAAGCTACAGCAGCCGTGCCAGTCTCTTTTTTCGATTCTTTAGTCGCTTCGGATTTTTGTTCTGACATATGGTACCTAACTTCTCATTACTTCATGGCCTTGACGGATTTTTTACCCGCAATTGCCACTGCAGGACCCTTACGTGTACGAGCATTTGAATGAGTTCTCTGCCCATGCACAGGCAATCCTTTACGATGCCGAGTTCCGCGATAACAACCTAAATCAACTAGTCGCTTAATATTCAATGCGACTTCTCTTCGAAGATCACCTTCCACTCGATGAACGCGGTCAATGATTTCTCGAATTTTCGCCACATCCATTTCAGTAAGAGTGTCAGATTTCTTATCTAAGTCGATACCGGCTTCCGCCAAAACTTCTTTAGATCTAGAACGACCAATACCGTAAATATAGGTCAAAGCTACTTCCATCCGCTTATTGCGTGGGAGATCGACTCCCGCGATACGAGCCACTTGCTACCTTCCTTTCACTTATCCCTGACGCTGTTTATGGCGGGGGTTTTCACAAATTACCCGAACAATGCCTTTTCGCCGGATTACCTTGCACTTGTCACAAATTTTTTTTACTGATGCGCGAACTTTCATAATCTTGTCCTTAAGTTACTGTCAAAATCTCCGGACCTCTCGGAGTAATAGCAACGGTATGTTCAAAGTGAGCAGAAAGAGAATGATCTGCAGTGACCGCCGTCCAACCATCACTGAGAACCTTCACTTCACATCTCCCGGCATTAATCATTGGCTCAATTGCCAATACCATCCCTACTTTAAGCAACAACCCCTTGCCTTTTGGGCCATAGTTAGGAACTTGAGGCTCTTCGTGCAGGGCTCTACCAATCCCGTGACCGACGAACTCCCTTACCACGCTATAGCCAAACCCTTCAACATAATTTTGGATCGCATGGCCAATATCAAACACTCGCGATCCTTCACAGCATTTTTCTATGCCTTTTACTAAACTCTGCTGCGTAATATCCATGAGTTGCCGGGCCTGTGCTGAAACCTTTCCAACCCCTACAGTACGCGCAGAGTCTCCGTACCATCCATCGTAAATGACCCCAAAATCGAGGCCCACGATATCCCCTTCTTTAAGTATCTTCTTTGAAGACGGAATCCCGTGCACAACCTCGTCATTTACTGAAATACAGACGCACGCTGGAAACCCATGATATCCCTTAAAAGCAGGAACAGCCTTAAGCTCTCTTGTCCTCAGCTCTGCAAATCGATCAATTTCAGCAGTTGAGATCCCTGGCTTAACCATCTCAACCATCTCTTCCAAGATCTGTGCGACAATGCCACCAGCCTTGCGCATTAAATTAATCTCTCGCTCAGATTTTAAGGCGACCATTACTTCTGTTACCTCAAAACTCTTAGCCTGTAAGGGCCTTCTTTAACTCAAGAGCTACAACATCAGGTGATTGAGCAGCGTCCAGACAAATCAAACGACCTTCTTTTCTATAAAAATCTACTAAAGGAGCCGTCTCCTGCTCATAAACCCTAAGCCGTCTCTGAACAACATCCACTTGATCATCAGCTCGCTGAACCAATCCCGTCCCACACTGGTCACAAATCATATCCTGGGATGGGGGCGCAGACTGAACATGAAACATCGATCCACATTTTGGACATGTTCGTCGGCCGCAGAGACGGTCAACTAATTTACTTTCATGAATCTCAAATGAAAAGACCTTATCCAAGTGTAAAGATAACGATCTTAAGGTTCTACCCAAAACTACTGCTTGAGGTATTGTTCTCGGAAATCCATCTAAAATAAACCCATTCTTGCAATCTACTTGCTGAATTCGCTCAGAAATTAATCCGATAACAACTTCATCAGGAACAAGGGAACCCTGATCCATAAAAGCTTTAGCTTTAAGACCTAATTCTGCGCCTTGAGCAATTGCCGACCTCAACATATCGCCTGTAGATAAATGGGGCCATTTTTTTTCAACTGCTAACCGCTTCGCCTGAGTCCCTTTACCGGATCCAGGTGGCCCAAGTAATATTAAAATCATGTATATGCAGCCCGTCCCTTTAAACGTGTGTGCTTCATAAAACCTTCGTAATTCCGAGTCAGAAGGAACGTCTCAATTTGAGCAACAGTATCAAGTGCAACACCAACTAAAATGAGAACACTTGTACCGCCAAAATAAAATGGAACCTTCAAAGTCTGCGTGAAAAATGTAGGAAGCACACAAATTGCTGAAATATATACGGCTCCACCCAGAGTAACCCTAGACAATACGAAGTCGATATATTGCGCAGTAGGTAAACCTGGACGAATTCCAGGAATAAACCCACCATATTTTTTCAAATTCTCTGAAACATCATCTGTCTTAAATGTTACCGCAGTATAAAAGTAACAAAAGAAGACAATCAAACTCACAAACAGAACATTATACATCAAGCTGCCAGGCTGTAATAATACTGTAAATTGCTGAATACCCTTCATCGGAAAAAAAGTTGCAAATGTTGCAGGAAACATAATCAACGATGAAGCAAAAATAGGCGGAATCACACCAGCTGTATTCACCTTGAGAGGAAGATGTGTATTCTGGCCTCCATAAACTTTACGACCTACAATTCTTTTCGCATACTGAATTGGAATTCTACGAACACCACGCTCTACAAAAATGATGATATAGAAAGTTGCGAAAATAATACCCAAGACCATCAAAATCTTAAAAAAGCTTAGCTCGCCTGAACGATATAAACTCAAAGAGCTCCCAATGCCGGAAGGCAATCTAGCTGCAATCCCTGCATAAATAATAAGGGAAATCCCATTTCCGATGCCTCGCTCAGACATCTGCTCGCCAACCCACATCAAAAATACCGTACCGGCTGTGAGCGTTACAGTAGTCAAAAACTTAAAGGCCAATCCTGGATGAGTAACAACCATTGGATTGCTATAATGTTCAAGGCCAGCAGCAATCCCATACCCTTGAATCAGACACAGTAATACTGTGCCGTATCTAGTATATTGAGTAATACGTTTCCGGCCTTGATCACCTTCTTTTTGTAATTCATGAAGATAGGGCCATACAACCGTAAGTAACTGAAATATGATTGAGCTACTGATATACGGCATCACACCCAAGGCAAAGATACTAAACCTCTCTAATGCACCGCCACTAAAGAGATTAAACCAGCCAAAAATGGTGCCCTTCATGTTTGCAAAAACCTGCTGCAATGCAACTCCATCAACCCCAGGAGTAGGAATATGCACTCCAATCCTGTAAACTGCTAACATTATCAGGGTAAAAATAATGCGTTTACGAAGTTCAGGAATTTTAACAAGGCCTTCGGCACCAGACATCGTCTTTATTGGCTCCCATTTTTGGTTGATACGCCTATTGTGTCTATCTTCACCAACTTAAAAAACGACTGCTATTGTCAGGACTATCTTACGATACTAACTGAATTAGGAAACCTTTTCTCCAGAGAATTGCTTACCAGCGATCGGAAGTATCTCAACCTTCCCGCCGGCCTTCTCGATCTTCTGGATGGCAACTGGACTAATGCGATGCGCCTTAACAATAAAACTCTTGGTCAATTCACCAGTACCAAGAATGGTCAAGCGATCATATCTTCCCTTGATCTTATTGGCTCCTACTAAATTCTCCAGCGTAATCTCCTTAAGCACCGATCCGTCCAACTTTTCCAGATCGCACACGTTCAAAACCGCATTAGTACGACGCCCAATATTCTTAAAGCCTCGCTTTGGAATTCTTCTATAAAGGGGCATTTGTCCCCCTTCAAATCCCGGACGAACAGAGCCACCTGAACGAGCCAGCTGTCCCTTATCACCCTTACCTGCGGTAGGCCCGTGTCCTGATCCCGAACCACGCCCAAGACGCTTTCGCTTGTGTACAGATCCGGGTTGGGCCTTAATAGTGTTTAACCTTAACATAACATCCTGCTTTCTTAATTACCTATTTGTCTCCAAGGTTATATAACACTTTAAAAGAAGGCATATTACGAAGCATATCGTGTATGTAACCTTCTTTTAATAAAGTAGTAATCCAATCAACGAGTTTCGGAGACTACTTCAACCAAATGAAGCACTTTCTTAATCATCCCACGAACAGAAGGGGTATTCTCTAACGTTTGTGGAAGATGAAGGCACTTCAGCCCCAGAGCGTTAATAGTAGCACGTTGGTCCGGCTTAGCTCCGATGGTACTCTTTTTTAGCCGAATAGTGATTGTTTTTTTGGCTGTTGCGGTCATTTCATTTCCCTTTCTACTCAATCTTAAAGGATCTCAGCGACCGTCTTTCCACGCGCCTTCGCAATATCCCCAAAACTCCTCAAATTTCTCAATCCTTCTAGTGTAGCTCTCACTACATTATGCGGGTTATCACGTCGAATGGATTTCGTAAGGATGTTCTGAATTCCAGCCACCTCAAGAATTGCACGAACTGAGGAACTTGCAATAATTCCAGTTCCTTCAGGAGCTGGCTTCATTAACACTTGACTAGCCCCGAAATGTCCGATCACTTCATGCGGGATAGTACTGCCCTCAAGTGGCACCCTCATCAGGTTCTTCTTGGCCTGCTTGCCTGCCTTCTTAATTGCCTCAGGAACTTCGCCAGCCTTGCCAAGACCAATTCCTACCTGTCCTTTTTTATCACCCACGACAACAATCGCCGAAAAGCTGAACCGACGACCACCCTTAACCACCTTAGCACAACGATTAATGTGAATGACTTTATCTTCAAATTCAGACTCTTCTTGACGCAATGTCTGTTGCTGACCGATTGACATGAAAATGATCTCCTTAGAACTTCAACCCGCCCTCACGAGCGGCATCTGCTACAGCCTTCAACTTACCGTGGTAAATGTATCCACTTCGGTCAAACACAACCTCAGCAATATTTTTCGCCAAAGCTCGCTTAGCGACTAGGTTGCCGATGGTCTTTGCACCTTCAATATTACCGCTCACTTTATCCTTGAGCTCTGCCTCTAGGGTAGATGCAGAAACAAGGGTATGTCCTTTAAGGTCATCGACCACCTGGACATACAGGTGTTTATTAGACCTAAACACGGCAAGGCGAGGCCTACCATCAGTGCCCTCCACCTTCGCGCGAATTCGGCGCTTACGTTTAAATCGAACAACCTGTTTTGAATTCGTCTTGCGACGGATCTTTGTTGCCATAAAAAACCCTTTTTACTTCGCCCCAGCAGCTTTACCCTGCTTACGGATAATATGCTCGTTGACGTACTTAATGCCTTTACCTTGATATGGCTCTGGCTCCTTAAACGACCGAATTTTTGCTGCAACGAGGCCGACTAACATTTTATCGGGACCACTTACGACAATACGGGTATTATTTTCTACCTTTGCCGCAATGCCAGCAGGCAACTCATAATCGATTGAATGAGAGTAACCTAAGGTCAAAGTAAGCACGTTACCCTTAACAGCAGCACGATAACCAACGCCAACAACATCTAGTTCTTTTACAAAACCAATGTGAGCGCCTATTACCATATTGTGAACCAAAGTTCGGGTAAGACCGTGTAGAGAAGCCGCGCCTGGCACCTTTTCATCACGGTCTACTAAGATTGAACCATCCTCAACCTTAGCAACCACCCCGCGGGCCAACTGATGACTCAATTTGCCCTTTGGCCCTTCTACCTTAATGAGGCCGTCTTTAATTTCAACCTTCACACCCTGCTGAACTTTAACAGGAACTTTTCCTACCCGAGACATACTTTACCAGACCTCACAAAGAATTTCGCCACCGAGCTTCTGCAGCCGAGCCTTATGGCCTGTAGTCACCCCTTTTGAAGTGGAAACAATCGCCACACCAGCACCACTCAATGGTCTAGGCAGATCAGCATAACCTGAATACTTTCTTAGACCAGGGCGACTGATTCTCCGAATTCCTTGAATAACACTATTACCGTCCTCAGTATATTTCATGTACACTTTAATAACTGGACGGCCTTCTTCACGCATCAAACGGAAGTTCTTAATATAGCCTTCCTCTTTTAATACGCGCACCACATTTGCCTTCAAGCGAGAAGCGGGAATTTCTACTTTCTCGTGCTTCTCCTTCGCTGCATTGCGAATCCTGGTCAGCAAATCTGCAATTGGATCTGTCATGCTCATAATTACTGTTATCCTTACTCGATGCTCTTACCAACTCGACTTGGTTACGCCAGGAAGTTGACCTTTAAGCGCCAGTCCACGGAAACATAGACGACACATATTGAACTTCCTCATGTACGCCCGCGGACGTCCACATAATGGACAGCGGTTTCGTACACGAACGTTGAATTTAAGTTTTTTACCGATCTTTTCGAGTTTGCACTTCTTAGACAAGGTATTCTCCTTTTAATCTTCCTAATCCGGCAATCTCTCGACTACTTCCGGAACGGCATTCCCATCTCGGCCAAGAGAGCCCGAGCATGTTCATTCGTTTTAGCAGTCGTCTCAATCGTTACAGTCATTCCCCGAATCTTATCTACCTTGTCGTAATTAATTTCTGGAAAAATGATCTGTTCACGAATCCCTAACGAATAATTCCCACGTCCATCAAAGGACTTCGTACCAACACCTTTGAAGTCACGAACACGGGGAAGAGCGACGTTCATCAAACGGTCAAGAAACTCATACATTCTTGCACGACGCAGAGTAACCATTACACCAACGGCGTTGCCCTGGCGAACCTTAAATGCTGCAATCGCTTTCTTTGCTCGGGTCAAAACCGGCTTCTGACCTGTAATTGCCAAAATTTCCTCAAAAGTTCCATCAAGAACCTTTGGATTTGCAACGGCATCTTTTACAGCACAATTAATGGTAATCTTCTTAAGACGTGGAACCTGCATTGCGTTTTGGAATTGAAACTCCTTCATCAATGAGGGAACCACCGACTTACCGTAATGTGCTTGCAATCGGGGAATCTTGCTTGGAGAAACTCTGGTCTCTCCTGCTGCCGCGATCTTCACAGAAGATGCAGCAGCATCTTCTTTAGCCTTCTTTGCCTTTGCACGTGCAGCATCAGCTGCCGCTTTTTTTGCTTCTGCTTTGGCTTTGGCTGCATCCGCAGTCGATCCTACATTTTCATTTTCATCTTTGGTTGCCACAACAACAAACCTCCTACCTGAATCACGCCGCGTCGATTATGTTATCGCAGCGCTTACAGAATCTTACCTTCTTAGCCTTAGCAGATCCTTTTTTAGATCCCTTTTCAGCCGCAATTTCGACACTCTTCTTTCCATGGCGCACACCACGGTTGCATGTTGAGCAGAAGATCAACACATTCGAATAGCTGACTGATAGCTCTTTTTCAACAATTGCACCACTAGGATTCTGTTGAGTCGGCTTAACATGTTTTTTTACCATGTTAATCTTTTCAATGGTGATTCTACCTGATTTTGAATCAACCTTCAGAACCTTACCTGTTTTACCTTTTTCTCGTCCGGCAATCACTTCCACCTGGTCGTTCTTTCGGATTGAAAATTTTACGCATTCATTCGCCGTCATATTCAAAACCTCACAGCACTTCAGGAGCCAGAGAAATGATCTTAGTAAAAGCTCTTGCACGCAATTCACGTGCAACAGGTCCAAAGATACGGGTTCCAATTGGCTCATTCTGTGCGTTGATCAAAACAGCTGAGTTCGAATCAAACCGAATGTATGTACCGTCGTGACGGTTAACTTCTTTTCTCGTTCGCACGATCACTGCTTTAAGAATTTCACCCTTTTTTACTTTGGCATTTGGCACAGCATCTTTTACTGTCACCACAATAACGTCACCGACAGTGGCATACTTGCGTCTAGATCCGCCGAGCACCTTAATGCACATGACTGATTTAGCACCAGAACTATCCGCAACGTCGAGCCGAGTACGCATTTGAATCATAAAATCATACCTCCCTGACGTCTCTCTTAGACGCTGACCTCGAGAACCTGCCCGGTTCTACGAACGATCGACTGCAGGACCCAACGTTTATCGCGACTTAGCGGACGCGATTCAAGTACGGTAACCAAATCGCCCTCTTTCGCTTCGTTCTTCTCATCATGAACTTTAAAACGAGTCGATCTGACCACATATTTTTTATAAAGTGCGTGACGAACTCGTCGCTCAACTTTTACCACAATGGTCTTTTGCATCTTATCGCTTACAACTGTACCAACCAAAACCTTACGCTTCTGAAGTGAATCCACCTTTGCAGCAAGGGTCTCAGCTGCTGCAGGGGTCACGACCTCCTTAGCAGTTACTTTCTCTTTTTTATTCTTTTCAGTAGGCATTTTTACTTACTCCCCTGTGCCGCTGCCATCTGGCCCTGGATAGTCTTGATCATGGCAACATCCTTGCGTGCTTTCCAGATCAAGGCCGTGTCACCCAACTGCGCAGTAGCCTTCTTCATTTTGGCGTCAAACAATTTGGCTTCTAATTCCCTTATGCGGGCATTCAGCTCATCTTGCGACAGGTTCTTTAATTCTTTAAATCGCTTACTTGCCATCTGCCACCTCTATTAGGCCTTAGCCACCGATTCAGACTTAGCTTCCTTAGCTTGCGCCCTGAAAGCTTCAGTCTTTTTATTAACTGCTTTGCAATGAATCGGAAGCTTGTTGTTCGCCAAACGAAGCGCTTCAAACGCTTCAGTTTGCGGAATTCCGTCCATTTCGAACAGAATACGTCCAGGCTTAATCACTGCTGCCCATTCCTCAACGTTACCCTTACCAGAGCCCATTCGAGTCTCGGCAGGTTTCTTAGTAATGGACTTGTGAGGGAAAATACGAACCCAAATCTTACCGCCTCTTTTTACGTAACGGGTCATAGCCACACGAGCAGCTTCAATCTGCCGCGAAGTGATTCGACCACACTCGGTAGCTTGTAATCCAAATTCGCCGAAGAATAGGGTTCCACCACGGTCAGCCTGACCGCGCATTTTCCCTTTCTGCTGCTTACGCCATTTTACTCGCTTTGGTGCCAACATGTCTTACTGCTCCTTACTCGCAGCGTGAGCTTCGGCAGCCGCCTGCTTTTTCAGCGTTGCAGCCTCACCGTGATACACCCATGCTTTTACCCCAATGACCCCATAAGTGGTACGAGCCATGGCTGTGCCGTAATCAATATTTGCTCTAAGGGTATGAAGAGGAACGCTATCCTCACTATACCACTCGGTTCGCGCAATTTCTGCTCCGCCAAGGCGGCCGGAAACACGAATTTTAATTCCCTTAATTCCCTGCTTGAACGCAGCAGTCATGCACTTCTTCATTGCTCGACGGAATGCAACACGCTTTTCAAGCTGAGATGCTACGTTTTCAGCAATCAACGTAGCATTCGCTTCAGGCTTCTTAACTTCGATAATATTCAAGAAGACTTCATTCTTAGAAAGCTTCTGAACTTCGGCTTTCAAAGACTCCACTCCAGCGCCCTTCTTACCAATAACGATACCTGGACGAGCAGTGTGAACATTAATCTTCACTTTATTATTTGCAGCACGCTCGATCTCAATTCGAGCAATACCAGCACCGTATAATTTTTCCTTCAGATATTCCCTGAGCTTGATATCTTCATGCAATAATTTTGCATAATCACGCTTACCAAACCAGCGGCTATCCCAGGTACGTGTGATTCCAATACGAAATCCAACCGGATTGACTTTCTGACCCATGTTCTTCCTCTTATCGTTCCCCGAGCGTAACGCTTACGTGGCTGGTCTTCTTGTTGATCCTAAAAGCTGAGCCCTTCGCACGCGGCCTAAACCGCTTCAAAGTTGGACCCTGACCCACAAGGACCGTCTTCACAAACAACGTATCCACGTCGATCGACCCTTTCTGATCAGCGTTCGCCACAGCACTTCTCAAGAGAGTATAAAGAACACCCGCTGTTCTTTTTCTGGGCGAAAAACGCAAATAGGTTAACGCTTCATTGATACCTTTGCCTCGGATTTCATCGGCAATTAAGCCCATCTTCCTTGGAGTAATTCGAACAAAACTGACTTTTGCGGTGACTTCCATTAGTTACTCCTTACTTACTTGCAGCAGGCTTCGCTGCAGGCTTCGCTGCTCCACCGCCAGCCGATCCACCACCTTCACCAGCTGCCGCTTTCTTATCAGCAGGCGTGTGGCCATGGAATACTCGGGTCAAAGCAAATTCACCCAGCTTATGTCCGACCATATTTTCCGTCACATAAACAGGAATAAATTTTTTCCCGTTGTGTACGGCAAAGGTCATACCGACAAAATCTGGAAGAATCGTCGATCTCCGGGACCAAGTTTTAATAACTTTTCGATCTTGAGCCTGCCGCGCTGTCTGAACTTTCGACAGGAGATGATCGTCACAAAAGGGGCCTTTTTTAATGGAACGGGCCACAGTAAATTCTCCTCTTCATTACCTACGACGCTTCACGATAAACGCGTCAGTACGTTTATTGTTACGAGTCTTAAATCCTTTAGTTGGAAGACCCCACGGTGTACGTGGATGCCCACCACCTGATGCTTTACCTTCACCACCACCATGAGGATGGTCAATTGGGTTCATTGAAACACCGCGGTTCGTTGGACGAATACCCAACCAGCGATTTCTCCCTGCTTTACCGATCGCAATGTTCTCGTGTTCAGTATTAGAAAGCTGACCAACCGAAGCTTTACATCGACCATGAACTAAACGAATTTCACCACTGGGCATTTTAACCTGGCAATATTCGCCTTCCTTTGCCATCAACTGCGCAAAGTTTCCTGCAGAACGTGCCAGTCTTCCACCCTTACCTGGTTCAACTTCGATATTGTGTATCAAAGTACCAACAGGAATGGCTGATAAGGAAAGATTATTTCCTGGCTTAATATCAGCACGGTCACTCGCAATAACCTGGTCGCCCACATTCAAGCTCAAAGGTGCTAAGATGTACCTTTTTTCGCCATCAGCATAACTCAACAAAGCAATATAGGCAGTACGATTTGGATCATACTCGAGCGAAGTAACTCGAGCGGGTATCTCTCGCTTATCGCGAAAAAAATCAACCAAACGATACTTCCTCTTGTGACCACCGCCAATATGACGAACTGTCATCTTACCGAAAGTATTTCGTCCACCTGACTTAGTCAGAGCAGATACCAACTTTCGAGGCTTTTTAGGCTGAGATCTCTTTGAAGTCAACCCAGAGAAATCAGCGACGTTTTTAAATCTAAGAGAAGGTGTTACAGGTTTAAATGACTTAATAGCCATGATTCATCTCTCACTTCGTTTGAAAGAAATCGATCTTCTGCCCGGCTTCGAGGGTAACAAGAGCTTTCTTCCAATTCGGACGTTTATTTTGGAACTGACCTACACGCTTTACTTTACCGTGCACCATTAAAGTTCTCACTTCACAAACCTTAACGCTGAACAAGCGTTGAACGGCATCCCGAATTTCTTGCTTATTGGCCTGAGTAGCTACTTCGAAGGAATACCTTCCAGCAACCTCGGCCAATGCCGTACTTTTTTCGCTGATGATTGGCCTTTTTATCACATCGTAAATGCTACGCATACTCTATCTCTCACTTATCCGGTCGGAGCCAAACGTGATTCAACGGCTTGAACAGCGCGCTTCGTAAATACAACCCACTCGTGGCTAATCACGTCGTACACATTCAAACCTTCGGTTCGAAGAATCTTTACTTTTGGAATGTTCCGACCTGATAACTCCAAATTGGTGTTAACATCATCAATGATAAGAACTTGATCTACCTGAAATTTCTGCTTCAAAATCTCATCAAATGCCTTTGTTTTTGGTTGAGATAACTTGAACTCATCCACCACCAAAAACCGATTTGACTTTAATCGATCCGAAAGAGCAGAACGAAGAGCACCTCTCACCATTTCTTTTGGCGTACTTTGCTCATAAGAACGAAGCACTGGTCCAAAACTCTGTCCACCACCTGGATGAAGAGGTGATCGAGTAGAGCCTTGACGAGCGTTACCTGTTCCCTTTTGCTTGAAAGGCTTACGACCGCCGCCGCGGACTTCAGACTTGGTCTTTGTCTTCGCAGTACCCTGGCGTCTTCCTGCTAATTGCGCTTTCAGCACCTGATGAACTAACGCAACATTAACATCAACAGCGAAAACATCATCGCGAAGATCAATGGTACCGATTTTTTTCTTTTGCTGATCAACAACATCTACAATTGGCATAAACTCACCTTAAGCCTTCACCGCGCGCTGAATTGTCACAATCCCACTCTTAGGCCCTGGAACGCTACCATGAACCAAAAGAAGCTGATTTTCCAAATCAACACGGATTACTTTTACGTTTTGAACCGTAACTTGCTCGTGGCCCATATGGCCGGCCATTTTCTTATTCTTAAAACATTTTCCAGGATCAGCACGGTTACCAATAGAACCTAATTGACGATGCGAAAGAGATGCACCGTGAGACTTATAACCACCGGCCATGTGATATCGCTTCACACCACCTTGGAAGCCCTTACCCTTACTCACTGCAGTAAGATCTACAAAATCTCCGGGTTTCAGAAACTCAGCAGAAAGAGCCTTACCTATGGTTAAGCCATCTAGTTTTGCATCTACAGGAAGTCTAAATTCTTGGTAATAATAAAAACCTGCAGACTGAGCAGCCTTTGCATGGCCTTGCTCAGCTTTATTTGCTGCCTTTTGTTTTTTCTCAGCAAAACCAACTTGAATAGCTTGATAGCCATTTTTTTCGTTCGTCTTAACTTGAGTAACTACTGTTGGCTTCAAATCAATAACAGTAACAGCAACAGAGTCGCCGTTCTTAGTAAAAACTTGCGTCATCCCAGCTTTAACACCAAGAACTCCGCCCCTACCTTGAGTGAGCGCAACTTTTTCACGGCTCACAGCATTAGAAACCGACGAGGTAGATCCACTACCAGCCGTCTGCGCTTCAGGCTTGTTTTCCATAACTTCTCTCCAAAAAGCGAAATAAACTCGCTTCAATTTTCCGACGATTTTACCGTCACAGCATCACCGGGAAGCCACCTTTACAGGCCGCCGGATGCTTTCATGTACGATAATCGCTGAGCCTCCTGACTTTCTTTTTGGGAATGCTTCTAGGTAAACTAGTTGCGATTGCAAAAAGGAGTTTCAGAACTCTCCTTAGGACTTAATCTCTACTTCCACTCCAGCTGACAGATCTAACTTCATCAGCGCATCCACCGTCTGGTGAGTTGGCTCAAGTATGTCCAAAAGCCGCTTATGAGTTCTCACCTCGAACTGTTCGCGGGACTTTTTATCTACATGAGGCGAACGGAGAACGCAATACTTATTAATCACCGTAGGAAGTGGAATCGGACCACGAACCGCTGCACCTGTTCGCTTAGCAGCATTAACGATCTCCCAAACAGATTGATCTAAAACGCGGTGATCGAAAGCTTTTAACTTAATTCTAATCTTATGTTCCATTGCCATTTCACATCTCCTTAAATTCCCAGGGAGTTTCCTCAAGCTCCGATGTGAGTGGCTTAAGCAATCTTCCCTAAGTCGTCGTAATTTGGACAAATGTCTCTACTGTTCCTGATAGATATTTGCAACTCAAAAAATGGAAAAATATTCTCTATTATTTCAAAACCTTGCAAACTACCGAATAATAACACCCGATTTAATTTTAATTTCTTCTTCAATACTTGAAGGAACAGGCTCGTAATGCGAAAACTCCATCGAATACGTAGCCCTTCCTTGCGAAGACGAGCGAAGAGCTGTCGAATATCCAAACATTGTCGCCAATGGCACTTCAGCTTTAATTACCTGCAAGCCATGACGAACTGACATATTCAAAATTTTTCCTCGTCTTGAGTTCAAATCACCAATAACACCACCCATGTATTCGTCAGGGCAACTCACCTCACATGACATGACGGGTTCTAAAATAACAGGAACTCCTCCGGTCGCAGCTTCTCGAAACGCCATTGACGCTGCGATTTTATATGCAATGTCACTAGAATCCACTTCATGAAACGATCCATCAATCAAAGTGGCGCAAATATCAACCGCTGGATATCCAGCAATAATACCACCGAGCATTGATTCATGAATTCCCTTATCGATTGCAGGAATAAATTCTTTTGGAATCACAGATCCCTTAAGCGCATTTACAAATTGATAACCTTTACCTCGCACGAGAGGCTCAAGAACAATGACACAATGACCATACTGTCCCTTACCTCCCGATTGACGGATAAACTTACCTTCAGCCTTCGTCGCCTGTGAAATTGTTTCTCTATAAGCAACCTGTGGCTGACCAATATTTCCCTCAACTTTAAATTCTCGCTTCATGCGATCCACAATAATTTCAAGATGCAACTCGCCCATGCCACTAATAAGAGTTTGCCCAGTTTCCTCGTTAATAGAAACTTTAAAGGAAGGATCTTCCATTGATAATCGCTGAAGAGCCGTGGCGAGCTTTTCCTGATCCGCCTTAGTTTTAGGCTCAATTGCAATTGAGATTACTGGTTCTGGAAACTCCATTTTTTCCAGCAAAATAGGCTGACCATCATCGCAAAGAGTATCTCCAGTAACAGTAAATCGAAGACCCACTGCCGCAGCAATATCTCCAGCTCGAACTTGATTGATATCCTCGCGTTTATTCGCGTGCATTTGAAGCAAACGACCCAGGCGCTCTTTTTTCCCTTTTCCAGAGTTAAGCACCATAGCGCCAGTCTCAATCATTCCAGAATAGACTCTGAAATAAGTTAACTGCCCCACATAAGGGTCGTTCATAATTTTAAACGCCAATGCAGAAAAAGGTTCTTTTTCGCCAGATTTATAAACAAGAACCTTTGATTCATCACGCAAATCCTTACCTTCGACCGGAGGAACATCTAGCGGCGAAGGGAGATATTGAACAATTGCATCTAAAAGAGGTTGCACGCCTTTATTTTTAAAGCTTGCGCCACAAAAAACAGGAACAAGCTTAAATGCAATACAACCTTTACGAATAGCAACTCGCAATTCTTCAGAAGTTATATTTTCTCCATTTAAATATTTTTCTGTTAAATTCGGATCACAGTCTGCCACAGCTTCAAGAAGCTTTTCGCGATACTCTTGAGCAACATCAACCAGATCACGAGGGATTTCTATTTTTTCAAATGTAGCTCCAAGATTATCGGAATTCCACCCAATGGCAGTCATCTCAATTAAATCAACAACACCGGTAAAAGTATCTTCTTTTCCCCATGGTATTTGCAATGCGACGGGATTTGCGCCTAATCGATCTCTAATCTGGGAGAGCACCTCAAAAAAATCGGCTCCTACACGATCCATTTTATTTACAAAAGCAATTCGTGGAACATGATATTTATTGGCCTGTCGCCAAACAGTTTCAGACTGCGGCTCAACACCCCCAACAGCACAAAAAACACCCACTGCACCATCTAGGACGCGAAGAGATCGCTCAACTTCGATCGTAAAATCAACGTGACCAGGAGTATCAATAATGTTGATACGATGATTTAACCAAAAGCAGGTTGTTGCTGCAGAAGTAATTGTAATTCCGCGCTCCTGCTCTTGAGGCATCCAGTCCATGACCGTCGTTCCTTCATGAACCTCTCCTAATTTATGAGTTTTTCCTGTGTAATAAAGAATTCGCTCGGTTGTAGTAGTTTTTCCGGCATCAATATGTGCCATGATTCCGATATTTCGAATTTTCTCTAAAGGATAGGATTGAAACTTTTCAGACATAACTCATTAACCTTAAATAAAAAAAGCCGGAACCTCCACAGAAGTTCCGGCCTAAAAAAGTAGCAAAAGCTTTTAAACTTACCACCGATAGTGAGCAAACGCTTTGTTAGCTTCAGCCATCTTGTGAACGTCTTCACGCTTTTTCATTGCGCCACCGCGACCATTTGCAGCTTCAATCACTTCTGCTGCTAAACGCTCTGCCATAGAATGCTCAGGGCGGGTACGAGCAAACTCGATCAACCAGCGAGAACCTAAAGATTGGCGACGAGCTGGCTTCACTTCAACAGGAACCTGATAAGTAGCACCACCTACACGGCGTGATTTCACTTCGAGAAGTGGCTTCACATTTTCAAGACCTTTCTTGAAAAGTTTCAACCCATCATCACCGGTACGATCCTGAATAGTATCAATGCAATTATAGAAAATCGCTTCAGCAATCGAACGTTTCCCGCAGATCATCAATGCGTTGATGAATTTAGCGACAACAACGTCGTTAAACTTTGGATCAGGAAGAATTTCACGTTTACGAATAAATTTTTTACGACCCATTTTATTAATCCTTTAATCAATTCGGCCTAATTTTACTTAGCCGCAGGAGCAGCTCCACCAACTGCACGCTTAGCACCGTACTTTGAACGGCTCTGTTTACGATTTGCGACACCTTGTGCATCAAGGGTTCCACGAACAGTGTGATAACGCACACCGGGAAGATCCTTTACACGGCCTCCGCGAATCAACACAATCGAGTGTTCCTGCAGATTGTGTCCGATACCAGGAATGTAAGAGGTCACTTCATACCCATTTGTGAGCCGAACGCGGCACACCTTACGGAGAGCTGAATTCGGTTTTTTTGGAGTTGTCGTATAAACACGTGTACAGACACCGCGACGCTGAGGGCAGCTTTGAAGAGCAGGAGACTTAGTTTTCCAAAGCTTTGCCGAGCGGCTCTTGCGGACGAGCTGATTAATTGTGGGCATGAACTGCTATTCCTTTCATAAACAACCTAAGATTCCTGAACCTTCCTTTACAGCAAAACAGGGCGCATAACCAACAGCTAATTTCAAATGGTCCGACCACTGCATGCGAAGGCTCACGAAAATAGACGACAGAAACCTTGCGGTCAAGCCTATAAATAAAAGACCACCTTCAAAAGTGATGAAGGCAGTCTTTTATTTTTCAGATTCGGAGAAAATACAACTTTTCAATCAGTGCTTAACCGTACCAGGAACTCTCTTCGCCACTTCTTCACGAGGCAATTCGCCCGGATAAATAGCTGGAATGGCCAAGTCTCCAATCCCCTTGCGCATTAAAAATTCCTCAGGATTTTCAAGCACTAAGGCCAGCCTCAATACCTGATCAGCATGCTCAACAGGTATAATCTGCATGCCCTTTGTAATCTCTTCGGAGATTTTTTTCATATCGGGAACATTCCCTTTAGGAATGAGAACCGTCTTAATATTCCCAATCCTAGCAGCAAGTAATTTTTCTTTAAGCCCCCCGATTGGAAGAACTCGACCCCTGAGAGTAATTTCTCCGGTCATAGCAATATCCCTCTTTACAGGGATTTTTGTTAAAGCACTTGTAATTGCAGTGGCCATGGTGATCCCAGCAGAAGGTCCATCCTTAGGAACTGCACCTTCGGGAACATGAAGATGAATATCCACACTCTGATAAAAATCATTATCTAACCCTAAAAGATGTGCTCTGGAACGAACATAGCTCATGGCTGTTGCTGCCGATTCCTGCATCACATCGCCGAGTTTTCCCGTGATTTTTACAGATCCTTTTCCAGGAACAACACTCACCTCAATCTGAAGCAGATCTCCACCGGCTTCTGTATAAGCCAAGCCATTGGTGAGACCCACTTCATTCTGCTCTTCAGCTTTACTCACAACATATTTCGCAGGCCCCAATAATTCTTCGAGGTCTTCTTGATCGATATTAATGCCAGAACTGAGGGGCTTGGCCGTCTTCAGCTTGATGGTCTTACCTAACTCAATCGCATCATATCCCTTTTGCTCGACAATCTTCTTTGCAGCTTTACGACAGAGTGTCGCCATCATGCGCTCAAGATTACGAACTCCAGATTCTCGCGTATAATTTCGAATCAAACTGTAAACGGCATCATCGGAAACCGTCAAATCTCCTACTTTTAAGCCATGAGATTCCATTTGCTTAGATACAAGATACCGTCGAACAATATTGAACTTCTCGACCTCGGTATAGCCACTAATCGTGATAACCTCCATTCGATCTAACAAAGGCTTTGGAATCGAATGAAGTGAATTAGCAGTCAGAATGAACATCACCTTCGAAAGATCATAATCAACCTCAAGATAATGATCTCCGAATGCGACATTTTGTTCTGTATCTAAAACTTCGAGTAATGCCGACGAGGGATCTCCTCGAAAATCCATGCTCATCTTGTCGATTTCATCGAGAAGAAAAACTGGATTAGAAGATCCCGCTTTTTTCAATGATTGAATAATTTTTCCGGGAAGAGCACCCACGTAAGTTCGTCGATGACCTCGAATTTCAGCCTCATCACGCACACCACCTAATGAGCAACGAACGAACTTCTTATTTAAAGAACGAGCAATAGATCGCGCAAGAGATGTTTTACCTACACCAGGAGGGCCTGCAAGACAGAGGATCTGGCCTTTAGAGTTATCAGTGAGCGTACGAACTGCTAAATATTCGAGAATTCTCTCTTTAACCTCTTCTAATCCGAAATGCTCTTCTTCTAAGACATCAGATGCAACCTTAAGATCATTACGGTCCTCAGTGAACTCATTCCAAGGCAAGCAAATCAACCAGTCAATGTAGTTCCGAACCACAGTAGCTTCTGCAGACATCGGAGACATCATCTTGAGTTTTTTTAATTCGCGAGTTGCTTTTTCCTTAGCTTCCTTGCTCATCAGCTTGGTGCGAATTTGTTTTTCAATTGCCTGTAATTCGGCTTTAAATTCGTCTTTTTCTCCCAGTTCTTTCTGAATCGCCTGCATCTGCTCGTTCAGATAGTATTCTTTCTGGGAACGCTCCATCTGCTTTTTGACACGTGAGCGAATACGACGTTCGACTTGAAGGATCTCAATCTCTCCTTGCATGAGCTGCAAAAGCTTTTCAAGCCGTTTAGATGGCTCTTGAATCTCAAGGATTTCTTGTTTGTCATCTACTCTTAAATTGAGATGAGCCACCACTAGATCCGCCAAACGCGAAGGATCCTCAATAGTATTTACACTCATCAGCATTTCAGGCGGAATGCGCTTATTTAATTTAACATAATTTTCGAAGGTCGTTTTCAGTGAGCGAACAAGGGCCTCTAGTTCGACCGTATTTTCATCGAGATCAACCATCTCTTCAACCACTGCTTCGAGCATGCGATCGCTTTCAAGATAATCAACGACTTTTGCTCGCTTCTTACCTTCAATCAAGACCTTCACAGTATTGTCGGGAAGCCGGAGAATTTGAAGAATGGTCCCTAGGGTACCCACTTCAAAGATATCCTTCTCACCTGGATTCACTGTTGTCGCCTGACGTTGAGCAACCAAAAAAAGATCACATTTTTTGGCGACACATTCTTCGAGTGCGTTGATAGATTTCTCACGTCCCACAAAAAGTGGAACAACCATATGAGGGAAAATAATAACGTCCCTTAATGGCAGCAATGGGATTTGAACACGAGTCGACTTCTTGTCTCTGTTTTCTTTGCTATTGCTCATTGGTCCCTGCCTTGGTCGATTATTCTTCCAAGTCTCCTTCAAATAACTACAGCATAGCTAAAGCAGGACTGCAAACTACGCAATGACCCAGAACAAAAAAAAGCTATACATCTCGAAAAGTTAGAGCCGAAATAAAAATATTTCAGCTCTAACTATTTGCGATGCAATAAACTCGATGAGCAGCAATTGACGAAGGAATACCGTACGCAAGCACTCGCATTAAAAGGAAAATTAGATGCGAATTCCCAGATTAAGCGCTTTCAGCTTTTTCCGTTGCGTTGCCTTTTTGAGGAGTTTCTACACCCTCCGCCAAAACCATGACAGGACGCTCGCCTTTTAAGATTGTATTCTTACTTACAATGCATTTTTTAATATTTGCACGAGCAGGTAATTCGTACATGACTTCTAACATGGCTTGCTCAAGAATCGCTCTCAATCCACGAGCACCCGTGTTGCGCTTAATAGCTTCCTTAGCCACAGCTTCAAGTGCATCTCCTTCAAACTCAAGCTGAACATTGTCGTATTCAAACAGTTTTTGATACTGCTTAGTCAGCGCATTACGAGGTTTGGTGAGAATTTCAACAAGTGCTTTTTCGTCTAATTCCTCGAGCGTTGCAATGACCGGCAAACGACCGATGAACTCTGGAATTAAGCCGAATTTAATCAAATCCTCAGGCTCTACCTGAGCCAAAAGAACTGAGGTATTCTCATCGGCTTTTGAAGTGATGTTTGCGGATAAACCCAAACTTCTCTTCCCTTTTCTCATGGCGATGATCTTATCGAGCCCAACAAAAGCTCCACCGCAGATAAAGAGAATATTGGAGGTATCTACTTGAACAAATTCCTGCTGGGGATGCTTACGTCCGCCCTTAGGAGGCACATTCGCAATAGTTCCTTCAATAATTTTCAACAATGCTTGCTGAACACCTTCGCCACTCACATCACGTGTAATAGAAGGGTTTTCGCTCTTACGAGAAATCTTATCGACTTCATCGATGTAAACAATGCCTTTCTGAGCACGTTCAACGTTGTTGTCACAGTTCTGAAGCAAGTTGAGAATGATATTTTCGACATCTTCACCCACGTAACCGGCTTCAGTGAGCGTGGTAGCATCTGCCATAGCAAACGGCACGTTGAGAAGTTTTGCCAAAGTTTGAGCAAGGAGCGTTTTTCCCGACCCAGTTGGACCAATGAGCATGATGTTGCTCTTTTGAAGCTCAACACCTTCTCTCGCTTCTTTTGAAGAAACCTTCTTCTCACCCTGATGCTGAATTCTCTTGTAGTGATTGTAAACAGCAACAGAAAGCACTCTTTTGGCTCTCTCTTGACCAATCACATATTGATCAAGAATGATTTTAATCTCACCCGGCTTTGGAATCGCTTGAGTGGATCGAGAGGGAGAATCCTTTTGCCCCTCTTCTGCAATAATATCATTACATAGCTCGATACACTCATCACAGATATAGACAGTCGGACCAGCAATAAGCTTTTTGACTTCTCTTTGATTTTTTCCGCAGAACGAGCAACAGAGATTCCCGAAACCATCACCGTATTTTCTCTGATCCATATGATCCGTCCTTATAATCCTTTTCTCTCTTAGGTTCTATAGAGAATGCCAGCACAGATCTTCTGGCTTAAAGCTGGGCCCTTAAACAGAGCCACGTTTCTCTACAACTTTATCAATCAGCCCGTATTCAACCGCTTCCTTAGCTGAAAGGTAGTTGTCGCGATCTGTATCCTTCCTGACTTGATCGATGGGCCTGCCAGAATGGGTTGCCAGAATCCCGTTGAGTCGTTCTTTCAAATACAGAATTTCTCTTGCTTGAATCTCAATATCGGAAGCCTGCCCCTTTGCTCCGCCAAGAGGTTGGTGAATCATGATTCGGCTATGAGGCAAACTAAAGCGCTTACCCGCTGCTCCTGCTGTTAACAGGAGTGCCCCCATGCTCGCTGCCATCCCGATACAGTAAGTACAAACATCGGACTGAATAAATTGCATGACATCATAAATTCCTAGGCCGGCATATACTGAACCGCCCGGAGAATTAACGTAGAGATGAATATCTTTATCAGGATCAGATGACTCTAAGAAAAACATCTGAGCTACAAGCAGGTTAGCCACTGTATCATTGACTTCTGTACCGAGAAAAACGATTCGATCCAAAAGCAAACGAGAGTAAATATCGTACTGACGCTCTCCACGCGCTGTTTGTTCAATCACGATCGGATTGGGAATATAACTTCCCATCGGCGAAGTGATTGTTTCTAAATTGAATCCAACCAGGTCTGGACGAACAAGATCTGCAGGTACCTTAGGTTGAGATGATCGAATTAGCATTAAAAAGCTCCTTAAATAAGTCTGATAAACTTCAATCCACCCTCAGTATACATACCTTAGAAGGATGTTGCACTGGGTCAAACTAAAAAAATTGCATTCTGCATTAAAAAAATGCGTGATAACGGGCTGCTCATCTTGATTTAGACTCAGATTATTCCTGCCCGTTCTGCTCATCACAACTGGCATTCAGTGCTTCTAAATAAGCAAGCATAGCTTCACGGAGCTGGTCAAGAGTCAAAGCTTCTTCTTTATAACCTGAAGCTTCGATCATTTGTCCAAGCTCATTTTGTATACAAGATTGTGGCAACTCAGTGAGTGAAACCACTTTATTAATCAGCTGTACTCCTGTCAGCATTTCTTCACTGGAGACTTCCATATCCCCCTCCCAGATCTCTTGAGACTCTGAGTTCTGAGTATAGAAAGGCCAATTTCAGAACAGCAAGCTTAATTTGTATGCTTCATAAAAAAGCCATTCAAATGACACAATTGGCACATAGTGATGAATTTGATTTCGCACTTATGACAACGATCAGTTATCTTACCAGCTAAAAATATTTTGTGTCAAATAACTCAGAGCAAGTCAAAGAAGGAAAACTTCATGAAATCACGACAAAGTCATTCTTTAAAAAAAATCAAACCCCATGGAAAACACCCCACCGAATCCAGCGTGATCATGAGCGAAATCATTCTGCCATCCGATACCAATGCTCTAGGAACCGTTTTTGGCGGTAAGGTAATGAGTTTGATCGATATTGCTGGAGCAATTGCGGCAGGCAAACACGCACGAAAAACGGTTGTCACCGCGTCGATCGACGCGCTTCATTTTTTAGCACCGATCAAGGTTGGTCATGTCGTTTATATCCAGGCTCAAGTCAATTATGCCTCACGAACATCTATGGAAGTAGGAGTTCGCGTTGAATCTGAAAATCTGATTACAGGCGAACGAATTCACACTTCTACTGCCTATGCAACTTTTGTAGCACTCAATGAACACGGCAAACCGACAGCAGTGCCTCCGATTATTCCTGAAACACTGGAAGAAAAACGACGTCATGCCGAAGCAATTAAGCGTCGTGAAACTCGAATGCGCTTAGCTCAAGAATTGAAAAAAGAGAAATAATCCCAAATTTATTTTTTTGCCTTTGCGCTAATTGTAGTCATCAACTCTGAAAGCTTTGTGCTCGAATGAGCGTCGACATCCTTATGTAAGGATTGACCATGTGAATCGATGGTCACGACCACAGGGAATTTGACGATTCGAAGCTGCCAAATTGCTTCAGGGCTTCCAAATTGCTCAAGGCCGTAGACATCTTCAACTTCTTGAATAGCTTCAGCAAGAACCTGTGCGGCACCACCTACTGCATGGAGATAAACACAACCAAACTTTTGACAAGCTTGACGCGTTTTTTCGCCCATTCCGCCTTTGCCAATCACAGCTTTGAGACCAAATTTTTCGATAATTCCTGCTTGATAAGGCTCTTCACGAATAGAAGTCGTAGGCCCTGCTGCTGTTACTATCCATTTACCTTTCTTTTTCATGACGACAGGGCCGCAGTGATAAATAATCCCGCCCTTAAAACCCGCAGGGAAACTAACAGGAAGTTCATGACCTTCGTGTAGCCACTTATGAACCGCATCACGTCCAGTAAAAACGACTCCGGTAATCTCGACCATGTCTCCCACTTTAAGAGCCCGGATTTTTTCTTCAGTAAAAGGAGCAGCGAGTTGAATCATTTTGACCTCAGTAGAGCCATTTCTTAATTTCGCCTTTGGAAGTCACTGTCGCACCCTGACGACGGAACGCCCAGCACATGTAGGAAATACTCACAAAGAAAGAAGCAGGAAGACGATTGAGTGCACTCACCTTCACTCCCATCAATGTGGTTTTGCCTCCAAATCCCATGGGACCAATGCCCAGTTGATTGGCTTCGCGCAAACACTCTTGCTCAAGCTGAGCTAAAGTAGGATTGGAATTTTTATCTGTTAATTTTCGTAAGAATTGCTCTTTTGAAGAAGCATACCCAGTAGCTCGATCTCCCCCAATTGTGACACCGAGAATCCCTGGACCACATCCCTTGCCTTGAGCTTGATAAACTGCATCGAGGATACATTTTTTGACGCCCGCGATATCGCGACCCGAGCCAATACGCGAATCTGGCAAACTGTATTGCGCTCCAACATTCTCGCAACCGCCACCTTTAAGCATGAGGCGAATATCAAAATGATCTTTTTTCCAGGGCTCAAGATGCAAAGAAGGAGTCCCCGGACCCACATTGGTACCGTTATTTTTGCCAGTGAGACTGTCTACGCTATTCTGACGAAGGTACCCTTTTTTAGTCGCAGCAACGACCGCCTTGCGAATGAGCTTAGCTAAGATTTCAGAATCCATTTTCCAGGGATAATGAACATAAAAAAGAATGCTGCCCGTATCCTGACACAAAGGCTGACTCTTGAGTCGTGCGAGTTGAACATTTTTTTCGATGATTCTCATCGCGTAATCACCTCGCGAACCTTGTTCTTCACAAGAATGTCCTTTCTGGACAGACTGAATTACATCTTTAGGAAGATCAGTCGAGGTTTTACGAATAATTTCGACTAAAGAGTCGAAAAGTTTCTTTTGTGTTGCGGTATTCATAGAAGTTCACATTAGCGCGAAAACTTAACCGTGGCCACCCATCAAAAAGGGTTGTGCTAAAAACTGTAAATCACGATCTTTTGCGCTTTTTTCAAAAAAACGCTGAGTTTCATCCCAAAGCTGATCCGGATCTAGAATTGAGAAAACTTTACTTCGAAACTCATGGCAGCCAGGAAAGCCCGATGAATACCAAGCCAAGAATTTTCGAGCATGGATCATTGCTGCACGTGGAGGATAGGTTTCATCTAACAGTTTTCTTTGCTCAAGAATGAGCTCGACATATCGCTCGGCTTTAGGTGGCTCAAAACTCTGGCCTGTCCAGAGAGCGTAAGATTGTTCAAAAAGAAATGGATTACGAAGGGCTCCCCGACCGATCATCGCAGCATCGACACCATAAGTACGGACTTTTTCGACTGCAACTTCTGCTGTATTGATATCGCCGTTTCCAATGATAGGAATGGAACTCTTAGCTTTGACATCTCCAATCAAGTCCCAATCTGCCAGACCACTATACCCTTGAGCTCGCGTCCGACCATGGATAACGACCCACGTCACGCCTGTATCCGCTGCTACACGAACAACTTCGAGCGCATTTTTAGAATTTTGATCCCAGCCTGTTCGAATTTTAATAGTCACTGGAATCTTGACCGATTCGACCATAGCTTTGAGTGTTTTACCCAACGCAATAGGATCTCGACACATAGCTGATCCAGCACCTTTTTTGACTACTTTAGGCACAGGACAACCTAGATTTAAGTCAACAAAATCTGCGCCAAGTTTTTCGATCAACTGTGCCGCCTTACAAAGACGATCTGTTTCCTCTCCAAAAACTTGGAGACCTACTACGCGTTCTTCTTCGTGAAATTTTAGCAGGTCCAAAGTTTTTTGGCCGCCATACTCAACGCCATTTGCCGAAACTAACTCTGAAATAACTAGAGCACTCTTTCTACGGCGCATGAGTCGTCGAAACGGTGAATTGGTAATCCCTGCCATCGGAGCAAGAATAAACGGATGCTCAAGCTGAAATGGTCCTAATTTTGTCACGGTACTACTCATGAATTCTACAACTATCTCAACGCTTCGATTTCGCTGATTTCCTTAGGTACACCACGAGTCAAATTCTCATTTCCGGTTGCGGTAATGAGGATATCGTCCTCGATACGAATTCCAATATCTTTGAATTCTCCAGAAACAGCTGGATCGTTGGGTTGAACATAGAAACCTGGCTCAATCGTGAAAACCATTCCTGGTTCAACTTTCCTAGGTTGACCATTTTTTTTGTAAAGCCCAACGTCATGAACATCCATACCGAGCCAATGACTCGTATTGTGTGGATAAAACCGCTTAAATCCGCCACTTGTTAGAAGTTCTTCTTTTTTACCTCGCAGAAGCCCAAAAGTTAAAAAACCCTCTAATAAAACTTCACACACTCGTTGATGAATCTCAGGCAGAGTGACTCCCGGTTTGGCCATTTCGATCGCTTGTTTTTGAGACTCAAGCACGAGTTGATATGCCTTGGCTTGAGCAGGACTAAACTTCTTTCCTACTGGAAAGGTCCGGGTAATATCCCCAGTGTAATAACCGTACTCGCCCCCCGCATCAATTAACAACAAATCTCCTTCTTTGAGAGACTCATTATTGGAACGATAGTGTAAGCAGGTCGCATTCCGCCCACCTGCAATGATACTTCCATAGCCGACTCGCTGACATCCATTTTTACGCAGAATATAATCTACAAGAGCTTCAACTTCGAATTCATTCATCCCTGGACGAACTTCTTTCATCGCTGTGAGATGCGCTAATGCGCTGATCTCGCACGCTCGACGTAAAAGATGCACTTCTTCGAGAGATTTAAAAAGGCGCATTTCACCGACGACTTCAGTGGGATCTAAAAGAGGCAATAAAGCTTTTCCACTTCGCCCTTGAGTTCTTCTCACTGTTTCCAAGATCGATAGAATGCGACGATCAGCCGCCTCATGAAGACCGAGGCGATAATGGACGCTCTCAACACCATCTAAAATTTCGGGTAATTTTTTATCTAACTCGGTGATGGGATAAGCTTCATCCACACCAAAAACGCGAAGAGCTCCTTCAACACCGTAACGCTCTCCTTCCCACATTTCTTTTTCTGGGTCACGATGGCGAACAAAAAGAATAGACCGATGCGATCCCGATTGTGACTTCGCAGGAGCAAGAACCAAAACCGATTCCGGTTCATCAAACCCAGTCAAATAATAAAAATGACTCTCTTGACGGAAAGCATAATGAACATCCGGGTTACGGAGAATCTCTTCGTTCGATGGAAAAATAAAAGACGCAGAAGACTGGGCTTTCATTAAGCGTTGACGACGTTCCTTAAAATAAGTGGGCACGGATGTGAGCAGCATAGGATGCCACTTTACCTAAGCAGGTAAATAAAGACAACCTCACTGAAAACCATACTCAAACTGAGAGACTCGGCCCTCTCTAAAGAGCCTTTTTAATTCAGGTTAGTTCAAGGTCACTGTAGTTCCTGAACTACCGTCTGTCACTCTGCCTGCCGTCTCACCATTCTGTAAAAATCTGCCCTGTCGCTCTGCATCGATATAGGTATAACCGTGTAAAACTTCTTCATAAAAGTTCTGTAATTCGACGCCTTCGCGTGGCTTGATCGCTCCTTCACGAACTCGAGATTCAATCTGCTCTTTGACCCTCTTCTCGAGGTCAGTTGAGCTGTATTGAATCCAGGAGAGAACCCCAGCAATGTTATTTCCTTTTATCACTTCCTCAATGTAATACCCACCCGGTTCTGTCTCATCGAGAAAAACATGAACCTCGTGGACTCGGCCAAAGAGGTTGTGCAAATCACCCATGATATCTTGATAGGCCCCCATCAGGAAAAAACCGAGATAATAAGCTTCTTGAGGCTTCAAAGGATGCAACGCCAAAGTGTCTTTAATATCTCTCAGGTCAATGAACTTAGAAACCTTACCATCCGAGTCACAGGTAATATCTACAAGGGTAGCCTGGTGAACAGGCTCTTCGTCATGACGATGAATTGGAATTACCGGAAAAAGATGTTGAATCGCCCAGTGATCCGGCATGGACTGGAACACCGAAAAATTACAAAGATATTGATCAGCAAGGTGCTTATTCAAAGCTTCGACTTCATCTGGGACATATTTGAGGCCAGCGGCATTTTTATGAATGACTTTGCAAATCTGCCAGAAAAGATATTCGACCTTGGCCTTATCTTCTAATGAAAGAAACCCGAGCTTGAACATACTCAGAGCTTCTTCTTTTCTTTGAACAGCGTCATGGAAGTGTTCCAGCAAATTCTTGGTCGACAACTGCTGAGAAAGATAACGCATCTCCTTGACGACATCGTCCTCATCAGGAGTTTCGTCCAAGCTATAAGGAGTAGCCCCCACTTCGATCGCTCCAAACACATTGACGATCAGAACGGAATGGTGAGCTACCAGGGCTCGGCCCGTTTCTGAAACGATGTTGGGCTCAGGAACTTCTTCGGCCTGGCAAACCTCCTGAATCGAATAGACCACGTCACTGACATATTCAGGAAGCGTGTAATTAATCGAGCTCTCAAAGCTGGTTCGCGACCCATCATAGTCCACACCCAAGCCACCTCCTACATCGAGGAACTCGAGCCCTAATCCCATTTTTTTGAGTTTAGCGTAGATTCGAGTAGCTTCCTTAACCGCATTTTTTACAGTTTTGATGTTGGTAATTTGAGACCCAATATGAAAATGGAGCAGCTTAAAACTGCTCTCTAGCCCTTCTTGTCGAAGAACAGATACCGCATGAAGAATCTCAGGAGTGGTCAAACCGAACTTAGCAAACTCTCCACCGCTGGACTCCCACTTTCCACTGCCTCGTGAATAAAGCTTGGTACGAATCCCAATGAGAGGAACTACGCCCAATTCTTTAGCAACGGAAATGACTTGCTGAAGTTCCGAAAGCTTTTCGATAATGATGATTACTTTTTTGCCAAGCTTAACGCCCATGAGAGCCATTTTAATAAAGGCGTAATCTTTGTAACCATTACACAGAATTAAGGAATTCTGTGTCAGATTCATGGCAATCACAGCAGACAACTCTGCTTTGGAACCTGCTTCTAACCCAAAGTCGTAAGGGCGCCCAGCATCCAATATCTCCTCGACCACTTCTCGCATCTGATTGACTTTAATTGGGTAGACGCCTTGATAGCGGCCTTTGTAATTATATTCGGCAATAGATTTGCGAAATGCTTCATTTAAAGCAACTACACGGTGGCGAATGATGTCTTGAAAGCGAATCAAAACCGGCATCTGAACGCCTTGTGAACGTATCTCATTCACAACGGACATGAGATCAATTCCAGGACCTTCTCCGCGTCGCGGATGAACAGTCAAGTTCCCGCTCGGATTGATACTGAAATACTGGTCACCCCAGTTCTCAATGTTATACAGCTTCAGTGAATCAGAAACGCCCCATGTTCTCATAGATTTGCCCTTTATCATCCTCGTGCACAGAGGCAAAGAGAAGATTGTAGTTGAGCAAAAAATATTGCACGGAATTTATATCACTCATCGTGACGATTCCGAGAAAGCAAACGCCAGTCACAACTCCCTTTGAACCCATGATCGTCAGCCCGCTTTTGCGGTGCTTCTTGCATCAATTTTATAAGACCTGGAACATTCCGATCAATGATCTCCTCCACGTCACTCTCTGAAGGTGAATGCGAGTATCCCAATTCAAAAAGCAGAGACCAAATTCCATGTTTCCAAAATGCGTAATCTTCGAAAGTCCCACTTGCTGAATAGATCACCTCAGTCGAATTTCCGGTCGGATAGCCACTTTTAATCGTCGCCAGATTTGCGAGTTTATTAAAAATAGCGTCGTACGCTGTGGATAAATCGCGATTAGGATCTAAACTTTTTTCTCGACGTTGATTAGCATTATATCCCGAAATATTGAGCACAGGGATGATGAATACCTTCTTCATTAGAAGCCCCCCCAGGATTCGTGAGATTAAAAAGATGAGTGTATTCAGGGTGGCTTGTTGCGATTCGATTAAGTCGAGCTCGCACTAAGTCGTAACGTACTTCTTCTTTAGCTATGGCTCGTTCGACTCGTCCAAACACCATCCTATACTTGGCCATACCGCCTTCCTCCATGAAGTGGTATCTTCAGATTGCCTTTTATTCAGATTGTATACCGGGAGCAACTCGTCAGAGTAGAGTCTCATCGTTTGCCGCGATAAAAAAAATAGCGCAGGACTGTAAGCCGGGTTCTGTCTTCGTCAAACCGTGAAGTCTGACGGAGGCGACCATTCCTCTAGGATTTTGGTTACCCAAAACCTCAAGCGGCCTTACCCGGAAGCAACGGTCGAGCAGACCTTAAATGCCTCCCTATTTGGCCTTGCTCCAGGTAGGGTTTGCCGTGCCGTTTCCGTTACCGGAATCGCGGTGAGCTCTTACCTCACCATTTCACCCTTACACACCCCTCCGAAGAAGGACATGCGGTATCTTTCTGTTGCACTTTCCGTCATTCTTTCCTCACGAAAAGAATGCCTGGCCGTTAGCCAGTACCTTGCTTTATGGAGCCCGGACTTTCCTCCCGCGGAATTCCAATGGAACTCACGCCAGCGATCGCCCGTCCTGCGCGAGGCTTCATAAGCCTCAAATCAAAAAAAAATACGAGCAAAAAACCGACAAGCTCGAGATTTTTCTGCCTTCAGCTCGAGTTAAGCGGAAACTCCGCTCCCAGTCGTGGGGAGCTTAGCCGATGGAACAAAGATAATCCGATGACAGCTTGGACAATTATGGATGACTTCGTTTTTACAGACCTGAATGTAAAGCTGAGGAGGAACCATCATATTACAGCCTTGGCATCGACCGCCATCCACTGGCACAATACCTAAACCCTTACGAGCAGGACGAACCCGATCATAAAGAGCTAAGGTTCGTGTATCTACCTGCGGAGTAAATTTTGCCCGCTCGGTCATCAAACCATCGATTTCTTGATCCAGCTTTCCACCTTCGCTCGAAAGAAGGGTTGCTTGAGCATCTCGTTCTGTTTGAATCTTTTCGACTTCTGCTTGGAAACGTTCTTGTTCTTTTCGAATAAGATCAACTTCTTGGTCTCCCTTTTTTAGCTGTTCTTCAAGGGAGGTATTCATTTTTTTTAGCTGTTCAATTTCTTTTGAAACAGCCTGAAATTCTTGAGAATTTTTTACCGACTCCAATCGAGTATTGGAACGAGCCATTCGATCTTTTCCAAGATCTAATGCAGCTCGAGTCTGTCTTTGAGTTTTTTCGAGTTCACCTAGAACCGTGTTTTTTGCCTCAACTAAGCTCCGTGACTTTTGGAGCTGAACTTCCAGCGTTTTTAAAGAAACTGGCAAAACAATCTTGTTCTTTTTCAACTGATCGATTTTTAAATCCAATTCCTGTAGCTGTTCTAAAGCTTTCAATTGCTGGTTCAAAGGAAGATTTTGACTCACCTGCGATACCTCCTAGAGAAGAGATGAATTAAATTTTCAGGTCCAAATCATTTGAGTCGGCACATCCAGCTGAACTGTCCGGAGACCGAGTCCACCTAACCAATTCTTCATTGTCAAAAGAAAGAATCGCTCGCTCTCTCGATGTCCAAGCTCCATCACAGCCATATTCTTTCGCGATCCTTCCATTGCTGTATGGTAACCTGCTTCGCCTGTAATGAACAGATCACATCCCATAGATGCGGCAGGATCAACGAAAGAAGCACCCTTTCCTGCGACAAAAGCGACTTTCTTGATTCGAGAAGCTCGAGCGCGCGATAAGGATGGGCCAGTCAGTATGAAACCGTTCAATTTAAAGAGCCTTCTAACATCTTTAGCTACTTCTGAAAAGGGCTTGGGCGAAGGAAACTCCCCCCAAAAACCATAACCCAAACCTTTCACTACCCCTTTAGGCCCTGGCGCTTGCTCAACAGAATAAAGATCATAAGCAACTTCTTCATAAGGATGTGCTTTAAAAAGAGCGTTCAATACTTGTTTACGCAACCCTCGAGGAAAAATTGTTTCTAACCGATATTCTTGAGTTTTCTCTAGCTCTCCTACCCTACCCAGAAACGGATGAGCTCCTTCTTGAGCGAAAAAACTCCCCTCACCTTCTGCCGAAAAAGTACAACAGTCATAGTTTCCAATATGACCTGCACCCGCCTCACAGATCTGAGTGCGAACTAATTCTAAATGTCCTCCTGGGACAAAAGTCACTAACTTGAGTAATGAGCCTGGACCTTTTTCTAGCAAGCGTCCCTTAGGTTCAGCACCCAGCCCCTGAGCTACTGCGTGTACGACCTCAAGAGAACATTGATCGAAATTGGTATGATAAGCAGCTACCGAAATTCCATTTTTGATGGCTTCATAAACTAAACCAGCCATACCCGAATGAGGCCCCGCAACCACCTGAGAAAGCCCTCTGTTTCGAGGAAAAATACAAGGGTGATGAGTCACAATGAGTCGGATTTTTTTTGCTAAAGCAGTCTCAATCGCTTTTTCAGTCAGATCAATCGAGACAACAGCTCCACCAGTTTGACTTTCACGATCTCCAACAAGAAGGCCCACTGAATCCCAACTTTCGGCTGTCTCAGGAGCGGCATAGCTATCTAATTTTTTTAAAATGTCTCCAATTTTTAATAAGCTCATAGTTACCCTATCCGTTTTTAATCTTTTCGATTGGTAAACCTCTTTGAACCCAAGCTTGAATTCCCCCTACAACATTCACTACATCCGGAAGACCTAGATAATTCAACGTATTGGCTACCAATAAACTTCGTCGTCCCGATAAACAAGAAACATACACCTTTTGAAAACGGAGCAACTCATTCCAATTCAGTGCAATCTCTGAAAAAGGAAGATTGAGTGTCCCTGGAATATGATTCAATCTAAACTCATCAGGTTCTCTGACGTCTATAAAAGCACAATTGGATGAGTTTTGAGATAATTTGGCGAAATACTTTTCTACACTGATTAACGTAACGTCAGAACGTGCCAGTCCAATTCCTTGAAAGTTTGAGCGAATATCCTTAGACTTCACGTTCACAAATTCATCAATATTTGAAATTCGACAATGAGGATTCTTTTGCTTCTCTGTCCCAATCGTTGAAAAGAGAAACCCATGGCAATCCGTCGTTGGAAAAATCAGAGTAGAATCAGAAAGGCGTTCTAAAAGAATTCGCATGCTGTTCCACAGTCTCACACTCGCTTCAGAAGAATGAGTCATCCCCGATGAAGAGATTAAAAGTGTATCACCTGTAAAAACAATGTTGTTCCCATAAAGCGAGATCGAGTTTGAAGACGATCCTGGCGTCCGAAATATTGTCCACTTGAGCTGTCCTAGATCGATCTGCTCTCCATCGACAAAATGACGATCTGGGTGATGAGTGTTCAAAAAGATGAGAGGCTTAAGACCATTTTCACCTAAAAAACTGTGATATTCATCCATTTGATTCACGCGTGGATCGATCAACATCGACTCACGGGAATTCAAATCAAAAATCAAATATGAGTAGCAGCCTTCACTTCGGAACTGCCTCAGCCCGAAGGATCTCTGCATCGTCTGCGGCATCATTCTCAAAGAATGATGCATCCTGCTCATAAAATCAAAATAAAATACTTTACAACGGTGCTAAATAGCTTTCAAAATTCTGACGACAGTTCATAATTGCCTATCAATAATACCTATAGATCATCCATTGCCTAACGTTGTGCGCAAAGCAGGTCGATAAAGTTTTTCTTCGTAATCGTCAAACATTCGTTCAGAGGAAACAAAAGGGATGGTACTCAAAATAGATTCTCGAATACGAAACACCCAAGTTTCAGAAATAAAATTCTTGAACACATCATTTTCTAAAACATGGAATATTCGCGCACTATCGTAACCATTCTGAAGCTCCTGAGCCCAGAGTTCAGATCCATCTCCAATCATCCAACCATTTTTTCCGTTATAGACCTCTGGCCACCAACCGTCCGCAACACTTAAGTGAAGAGTTCCATTAATTGCCGCTTTCATCCCAGAAGTCCCCGAAGCTTCTAACGGCCGCAAAGGAGTATTGAGCCAAATATCAGATCCACTCATTAAACGACGGGCAAACGAAAGATCATAATCTTCGAGCATCAGCACTGAACCCATAAATCGAGGGTCCCGACTCCATTGAGTGATTTTTTGAATCATCTGCTGTCCTAATTGATCAGCAGGATGAGCCTTACCTGCATACAAAAAAAGAATCGGAAAAGGACTCTTTTTCAATAACTCCTCTAATCGATCTGGCTCTTGAAACAATAAATCAGCTCTTTTGTAGGGAGCCATTCTCTTAGCATGAGTCATCACTAGGGTATGAGTATCTAATCTAGCAAGGACTCGAGCATACTCTAACTTTCCGCATCCTCGGGATAATTCGCCCGAAAGCTTTTGATAGATCCAGTCCAATAAACGCTTCTTTAGGCGCAACTTCGTTTCTAAAACAGCGGAAACCGGAACTTTTTCGAGTTGTTTCCAAAACTCACGATCCTGAACATGCTTGCGCCAATGATAACCAAAGACTTCATCAAATAATACCTGCCACTCAGACTCAAGCCAGGATGAGATATGCACTCCGTTGGTCACATGCACGATAGGAACCTCGTGCTCTTCTGTTTCTGAGTAGAGATTCTTAAACATTTTCTGTGAAACTTTTTTATGAATTTGACTTACTGAATTCACCCAACGACTTCCACGCATTGCCAATGCAGTCATATTAAAAAGTGGCTCAACCGAGGAATCAGAAAATGATTTACCCAGAGATAAAAAGCGATCCAGAAGAGTAGAATCTTGTGTCAATCCGCGAAATAAAGACAAAACATCTTCGATTAAAAATTGATCATGACCTACTGGCACAGGTGTATGAGTAGTAAAAATTGTCGTATTACGTACTCTGCGAAAAGCTTCCTCATAAAGGAGGTCATTCTCTTGCATCGCTTGTAAAGTTCGTCCAACCACTATAAAGGCTGTATGTCCTTCGTTCATGTGAAATAACTTTACATTCAGACCGAGCCTCCGAATCAACTCGAGCCCTCCCATGCTGAGAAGCCACTCTTGTTTAATCCGCATTCCTGGCTCTGCGGAATAGAGACGCTCAGTGATCTGCCGAAATTGAGGTGAATTCTCTAAGACATTCGCATCAAGTAAATAGAGACGAACGCTACCTAAATGATAAACCCAAGCTTGAAAATAAAGTCTTTGGTCTTCAAATGGGATCGAAAAATTTTGATCTCCCACTCGAGTCAATCGTATTCTCTCGTGATGAGTCAATTGATCCAAAGCAATCTGCTTACCTTCATCTCCTAAAGACTGTTTAAAATAACCAAATTGGTAAAATAACCCAAAAGCCACGAATGATGCATCTCGATCAGCAGCTGTTTTAATATAATCACCAGCTAATATTCCTAATCCCCCACTATAAATTTGCAAAGCGTCATTAATCCCATATTCCATGCAAAAATACGCGCATTCGGAATTAGAAGAACCCAAATAAGAAGAAGGAAATGTCTTTTCTAAATGAGAGGATATCGATCGATTAATTGCAAACGAATACGCTTGCCAATATCCTTCGATTCGATCATCCCATCGACCTTTCTGAGCAGTTTTGAGTGCTCCTGATTTCCACTTCTCTCGCTCTGAATCTGAGAGTTCCAGAAAATCTAAAAAGACATTTCGAAGCTCTGCTCTATGAGTTTCGTAATGCACTGTTTTTCGCTTTTGTGACCGTTGAATTACGACAACACCTTTTTCACTTGGATCACCTGGCAAACTCTCTACCCATCTACCAAAGCCTGCACAATCGGTAGTAATCGTTGGAATTCCTAAACTCACCGCTTCGTGCGGCGTATATCCCCAAGGTTCATACCACGATGGAAACACCGAGAGATCCATACCCGTCAGAAGTTCCCAATACGTTTCTGGCAAAGTAGGATCTGTTCCATTGAGATAAAGAGGAATAAAGACGACATGAACGGGATTTCGAGGCGCATTGATTTGGGCCCGTTTACGTAAAAACTGAGAAACAGGATCATGCTGAGGATCGGCCAGTAGATGAGTTAAAATCTCCTCAGTACAACGAGGAAATACTCTTTGAAGATGCTCTGCTGGACACATCACCAGAGCAAGTATTTTTTTACGAATGGATGATTCACCAAGCGTCTCTCTCAGATCAAGAACTGCATCCAAATAAAGATCGATACCTTTATTTCTAAACTCATATCTTCCCGATGTTCCGAGAATGAAAGTCTCAGCAGGATCATATTCAAAACCCGTGACCTCAGCAGCAATATTAAGCAATCTCAGACGCATCTGCTTTTTTAAGGTAGTATCCAACAATTCGTAACCAGGAATCGTCTTTGTGAGTCCATTTTGAATCACAAAATCAGGTTCTTTACCCAGAATCGTAGCACACTCCTCGGACGTTGTTTCACTGACGGTAGTAAAGCAATGAGCCTCGTGTGCCGCAATCACTTCTACGGAATGCTTGGATTCAATTCTAAGCTCTTTTGCCCACTTTATCGCCGACTTTTGTCTGAGAAAAACTTGGATTGATTGATCAGACTTGAGTGATGAAAGTGATCTTCCTAGCATGGTTGCATGAGTTGTAAAAACAGTGGCAATGTCAGGAACACTTTCTTTAAGGTGAAGTATTGCGATTGCAGACATCCATTCGTGACAATGAACAAGAACCTGTTTACCTTGCTGCGCAAGATCACCCTTGTAAAGTTGCTCGATCAAAAGTCCAGTAGCATGAGAAAATAAAAGAGGCTCAATGTAATCATATCCTCCAAACAAGGAATCAACACCAAAACGAGTCCAATAATGTGAGAGAATCTGATCTTTTTCATTAAAGAGCTCTTGAAACCCTACTAAAATCACTCGAGGCTCACCTGGGATCTGCCATCGCCCCATTTTTCCTTGAACACCCTGAGCACCTAAACGCTTCATGAGTCTTTCAATGGATTCATCCCAAATTTCTTCTTTAAACTCCGATCTCAATGCAGGTGAGATGATCTGTGGACCGAAGCAGATATAATTTTTCCCATACAGCTTTTCCATCTCAAGAGCTTTACTTTGAATTACAGTGTGAATCCCTCCCACCATCTGACAGACTTCCCAGGACACCTCAAATACATGGTCTGGTTTCTCCATGAAATTTTCCTCGGGCTGTAACGACTTCATGTTGTATTTTTTGAATGATTTTTTCTTTTTCTAGTTGAAGATCAAAATCTTCTAAAATCGCCAGATAATTGAGAAATGCATGATACGGGCTTTTGAATGGACTGAAATAAGCATGCACATCACCATCTGAGAAAAATTTAGTGCACATATAATAAAAATGATCAGAGGTAAGCAACCGTCTCCACGTCTTTAAAAAATGAGAATGATTCAACTGTTTTATTTTCTGACCCATTTTATAAACGCGATGCAACGCTGTGCTCTGCATTTCATTTCCTATCCAGGCGCTCGTATCACGCTCAGTATCGGCCCATGAAACATTCCGATCATAATGGAGCGATCCCCGGCTAGGGAATTTTTTAAATACTTCAGATGGAGTCAAAAACTCCCAATCCGGATGCTTAAGTATGAATCCTGGCAAATATCTGAGAAATTCAAAAATACCGGTATCTTCCCATTGATGTTCACCAAAAGTCTCATAATCCATGAATAAATTTACTGTTTCACCGGCACCCGAAATTGCATGAACCCAGTTGGCATATTTCTCGGCTGAAACTGGATGCTCAATCCAATTCTTATTAGAAAAGCGAAAAGCGATGTCATCGCTCAGTTTATAATTCTTAGTGAGGATCTTCAGATTTACCGATGGATGCTGATACACAAAATTAGGGCTTCTCCACTCCAGAATATCATCAGCTCCTTCGGCCAGTACTCCTTTAAATCCTAATTCATGAACCAGCTCTCCAATCTGATCCTGATAAATCAATTCAGTATTTCTAAAAACCTCAGGAACGACTTGAAAATAAGAAAACATCGCTGAGCGATGCTCTTCAACTTGCTCGATAAATTCTTCATCATCATACAATGCCGCCAATGAATGATAGTAGGTCTCACCCAAAATTTCGACCCCACCCGATGCTACTAACTTCTGAAACGATTCAAGCACATCAGGCGCATAAAGAGACATTTGCTCCAGAACAACGCCAGTAATTGAAAAACTAATGCGAAAGCGCCCCTGATACTTTCGAATCAGATCGAGAAGTATGGCATTGGTTTTTAGATAGGATTTTCTTGCGACTTTATTGAATATTTGGAAATTTTTTTCTTCATCAAAATAATTTCGATCATCTAACCTCAATGGAGTGGTGCTAAATTTGCCAACATTGGCAAAACGAAGTCTCTGAATTCGAAAAGGCTGGTGGACCTGAAAGTAAAAGCAGACCGCAGGCATTCCGTTTTGCTCCTTTAAGAAAATTTTCGATAGACTTGAGCGACTCGAGTAGCTGACTGATTCCAATCAAGCCGAGCCATTTCCTTCTGAGCCATTTGCAAAAGATCACGCCCTAATTCGGGATACTTCAAGGCTCCAACGATCAGATCAACTAACTCCTCAACATCCCAGAAGTCCGCCTTAAGAGAATGTTGAATCACTTCTGAAACTCCCGATTGTCGAGAGACCAAGACAGGGACATCGCAATGCAATGCTTCCAGAACCGAAATTCCAAATGGTTCAGAGACAGATGGCATCACATACAAATCTGCGAGGGCAAAAACTTCTTCAACTTCTTTTCCCAACAAAAATCCTGGAAACCAGAAGCTAGATTCTGCGCCTGCCATCCGAATTCGTGACCGCAACTTTTCTAACATATCTCCTGCACCAGCAAGGATGAATCGAACTTCAGGTAGCTGCTCAAGCACTCGAATTGCAGCCTCAACAAAATAGTCGGGCCCTTTCTGAAAGGTAATTCTTCCTAAAAAAAGAACAGTGGGATTTCTCTCAAATCTACGCTTGATGCTCGTTTGCCTTTTTTTAGTAATACCATTGTGAACGACGTGTATTTTATCTTCATTCACATGGTAATTTTCGATCATTTTTCTTTTTGTGTAATGGCTCACTGCTATAATAGCATCCGCAGCATGAAGAGATCCCGCCTCAATTTGATGAATCACGGGATTACCGCCCTCTCCTGCACGGTCTGATTCTAAGCTGTGCACATGAAGAATGATCGGTTTTCCGGTTTTCTGCTTGATCCTCAGTGCTGCAGGAAATGTCATCCAATCGTGAGCATGAATGAGATCAAAATCAATTTCTTTGGATAAAACTGCTGCACGACGCCCATAGTCCTCCACCTCTTCAAAAAGCTGGTATCCATAGTGCTGCACAGGAGCTTTTGAGAAATGAGTCAAAGGAGGAGTAGAAAAGTTTTCGTCTGAACCACGGGAAGAACTAGAATAAACTGGATGATCTGGGCGAAGATAAGGGCTCAAAAAACTAGGAATTTGATGAAAAAAGAGTTCAGCTTGATCACTAAATTCATGATCCTGAACCTGAGCTTTTTGTGGATCTCCTACATCATAAAGATTCAAATAAGGTGCGGCTTCATTTCCATAGAGCTTAGGCATAAAGAAATGTATTCGCACATCATGTCTGGCGAGAGCTTGAGTTAATCCTTCACATGCCGTTCCAAGTCCCCCTGTAATTTGAGGCGGAAACTCCCAACCCAACATCAATATTTTGAATTTTTGAGAAGCCATAGCGCTCTCACTACCTCCGCAACATGCCACACTTGCACCACCGGCCGTGGACGTCTGCAATCACTGTTCCGAAAAGTGAGAGATGCTTGGTCTGATTAGTTTAAAACAAATTCTCGCAGCAATGCTTTTTTGCGCGAATAACGCATCAACGCCAAATCAATCAATCGAGAAAGCAACTCTCGATATTTAAGTTGAGTTGCTTCCCACAGTTTTGGATACATACTGATGGAGGTAAACCCTGGAATAGTATTGACCTCATTAAAGTAATACTGTCCCGTTTTTTTATCGAGAAAAAGATCAACGCGAGCTAGCCCTTCACACTCAAGAGCCAAAAAAGCCTCAAATGCAATTTTTTGCGCGATAGCACGATTCTCTGCAGATAATTCTGCTGGAATCATGAGAGCTGCACCGTTCTCATCTAAATATTTGGCTTCATAAGAATAGAATTCATGAGATGGTGCGATTTCACCCGGTATACTCACTAAAGGTTGAAGACCATCATTTAAATTTTCTAAAACCGAGATTTCAATCTCACGGGCTTGGATTGCTTTTTCGACTAATACTTTCACATCATAACGGAATGCGTCGTCTAACGCGGCGTTCAATCCCGAAGAATCTTTGACTTTATGAACACCGACACTTGAACCTTGATTTGCAGGCTTCACAAAAACTGGAAAACCGAGTTCACTCTCAATTTTTTCAATAACTGTAACAGGTGTCTTTTTCCACGCATCTGTCTTTACTGCAACGTAAGGTACAATCGGGAGTCCTGCATCTCGGATCATGCGTTTAGCAACATCTTTATCCATCCCTATCGCCGAGGAAAGCACTCCACAACCAACATAAGGAACATCTGCAATCTCCAGCAGTCCCTGAATAGTTCCATCTTCACACAAAGGTCCATGAATCACTGGAAAAACAACATCTACAGGTTGAATAAAAGAACCTTGGCTCGAGAGCTGCATCAAGCTCGCCTCACCATGAGGATGTCCAGATGAAAGAACGACTTGGGGCGCATCCAGACGGACTGGAAGAGATTTCGAATTTTGATCGATTTGACTTAAATTGTGAAATAACCAACGACCACTCTTGTCAATTGCAACAGGAATGACCTCATATCGACTTGCATCGAGATTACGGATCACGGAAGCCGCAGATTGAAGCGAAACTTCATGCTCTCCTGATCTTCCACCGTAAAGAACTGCTACCCTGATTCTTTTTTTGATTCCGTCTTTCATCAGTTCAGAAGATTAACACGACCCACTTTCCGAAAACAAGCTTGCGTACTCAACTTAAGCTGAGTAATCTTCACGAGAACATCCCATACGTAACCTTATGAGGGAAAGATCATGAGTGATCGAAATATCAGCCTAAGTTCTCATCTCTGGAGTTCGAGCGACCTCTATAAGAATGCGGTCCTGCAATTAGAGGAATCTGCTAGGGTCATGAATCTTGATCCGAATATTCTACAAAGGTTGAAAGTACCGAAGCGCGCTTTGGTCGTGAGCGTACCTATCCGTCTGGATGACGGGCGAATCCAGGTTTTTGAAGGATATCGCGTTCAACACAATATGACTCTTGGGCCCGGTAAAGGCGGAATTCGCTTCCACCAAGATGTCAATCTATCTGAAGTCGCTGGCTTGGCGATGCTCATGACCTTCAAGTGTTCTCTTGTGGGCTTGCCGCTCGGAGGAGCGAAAGGTGGAATTCGAGTCGATCCCACTCTTCTCTCTCGTCAAGAGGCTCAAGCTCTCACTCGACGCTACACCACTGAAATCAATATGATCATCGGTCCGGATAAAGACATTCCGGCTCCTGATGTAGGTACAGACGCCCAGCACATGGCTTGGATGATGGATACATTCTCACAAGAACACGGGTTTGCAGTTCCCGGCGTTGTAACTGGTAAACCGATCGAAATCGGCGGTTCACTGGGACGTGCAGAAAGCACAGGCCGTGGTGTGATCTACACCATTGAGCATGCTGCAAAGCATTTAATGGCAATAGGCAAACCTGCTCCTAAACTAGACGGCACCACAACCGTAGCAGTACATGGCTTTGGTAAAGTGGGTGCTGTTGCTGCCCTAGAAATCTATCATTTGGGTGCAAAGGTCGTTGCTGTCAGTGATGTGACCGGTGGGATTTACAATAAAAATGGTCTGAATATTCCGGATGTCATCAAGCACGTTAACCATAGCCGACCGCTTGTTGAATACCCAGAAGCCGAGACCATTTCTAATGAAGAGCTCCTCGCTTTAGCAGTGGATGTTCTCATCCCTGCAGCAATGGACGGCGTGATTACCGAGAAAAACGTCTCGAAGGTCAAAGCAAAAATCATTGCTGAAGGAGCAAATGGCCCGATTGAAACTGAAGCTCTGAAGGAGCTCGAAAATCGCGGAGCCTTCATCATCCCTGATATTCTCTGCAATGCAGGCGGTGTCATCGTATCCTATTTTGAATGGGTACAAGGCACACAGAACTTGTTCTGGACCGAGAATGAAGTCAACGCTCGACTAGCCCAAGTCATGGAAAATGCTTTCAAACGCGTAGTCGACATTCAAACCACTTATCGCTGTGGGATGAAGACTGCGGCATTGATTGCCGGCGTAGATCGCCTCAATCGTGCGATGCTTCTCCGTGGCCTCTTCCCATAAGGAGTTTCTGAGAAAAAACTTCAATTGTTTAAGGGTGGGATCTCCAGTGGAGGTTCCGCCCTTTTTTCTTACTCCACTCCTCGCTTAAGCCCGAGTTCTTTAATTTTCAGCTGAAGCCCTTTTCGAGAAAGACCCAGTTTTTCAGCCGTACGAGTGATATTGCCACCCGTTTCTTCAAGTGCTTTCTCAATGAGATCACGCTCTAAAGTTTGAGTCTGTTTACGAATGATCTCTTTAAAAGAAGGGGGTTCTTCGAGATCTCCTTCTCCTGAGCTACGTCCACCCGATGCTTGAGCTACCTCTTCAGGAAGATCTCGAAACTGAAGGATGGCTCCGTCTGACATTAAAACCATGCGTTCAAGTGCGTGCTCAAGTTGACGAATATTTCCAGGCCAAGAATAATTCCTGAGCGCAGCCATGGCTTCAGGAGAAATCGCTGTAAAGTTTTTCTTAAATTTTTCATTAAACTCCTTCAAGAAAAACTTTACCAATGAATCCATATCTTCTTTTCTGTCGCGAAGAGGTGGAAGATTAATGGGAACTACATTGAGACGATAGAAAAGATCTTCTCTAAACCGACCTGCCTTAACTTCAGCCTCCAGATCTTTATTGGTAGCGGCAATAATACGCACATTCACTTTAACCGTATTGATGCCCCCCACTCGCTCAAACTCTTGCTCCTGCAGGACACGAAGCAACTTGACCTGCATCTCGAGTGGCATTTCTGCCACCTCATCAAGAAAGAGCGTCCCCTCATGGGCAAGTTCAAAACGCCCAGGTTTCGAGGTGACGGCGCCAGTAAATGCGCCACGTTCATAACCAAAAAACTCACTTTCGATCAATGTCGCTGGAATAGCGGCACAGTTGATCTTAATAAAGGGCTTACCTGCACGCGGAGAGTTTCGATGAATTTCATAAGCGACTAGTTCTTTGCCTGTACCACTTTCACCCCAAACAAGAACAGTAGAGGGAGAAGGAGCAATCTTCGAAATGATTTTAAAGATGTCCTGCATCTGAGGACTGGTACCGATGATAGAAGAAATTAAAACGGGATTTTCAGCAGGTCCTTCGCTCTGTCCATAAATTAAGATTGGCTCTTTTTGCCGCTGTTTATAAGTCAAAACCGCTTTTTTCACTACTTGGAGTAATTCCATTTGATCAAAAGGCTTAGTGATGAAGTCGAAAGCCCCAAGCTTGAGAGCAGAGACTGCTGACTCAATTGTTCCATAGGCAGTAATGACAACCACTGGAAGTCCTGAATGCTTTTTTTGACAGTATTCGAGAATCTCCATTCCGCCTACTCCAGGCATATAAAGATCCGTGATCACACAATCAAAAGATCGTGATGCCATCGCCTGAAAAGATTGGCTACTGTCATTGAGAGCTATGACTTCGTAACCCGCTTTTGCAAGCATCGCCTGAATCACAAAAGTAATGTTTCTCTCATCATCGACAACGAGGACCTTACCTACGGCTTCACTCGTCACCATAATTGATCTCTCCATTTTAATTTCCAACTCAAATATCAGCAGCGCTTTGAGCTAATATCGGTAATACAACAGAAAAGCGAGCAAATCTGCCCTCTTCGGTCGAGACCTCAATGCGTCCTCGGTGTGCTTCAATAATTTGATGCGATATCGAAAGCCCTAATCCAGTTCCACTCGGCGAAGTAGTAAAAAAAGGAATAAAAAGTTTATCTAAATGCTCTTTTTTAACGCCTTTTCCGTTATCTTCAACCACGATAGACACCTCACCCCCTTCAGGCTCTATTAAAACCCGAATCAAACCTGAGCTGCTTGCTTCTTTTGCTTTCTTTTCCAAAATGGATTTCACACTATTTTGAATCAGATTAATAAGGACTTGTCGGATTTGCTCAGAAGAGGCTGAAACCATCACGGGCTGACGCGATTCGATAAATTCGAGTTCAATTCCTTCAGGAACACTCGCATTCATGATTTCTACTGTTTTTTGAGTGAGTTCAGAAATCTCTACAGGAAATAAATCTACTGCCGAAGGCTTTGAATAATCTAAAAATTGAGTGACCACACGATTCAAGCGATCGACCTCTTCGACGATAATCCCTAAAAATCGACTCTCGGGACGATCAGCTGAGGGATCTAAAAACTGAGCGGCTCCCTTGATTGCCCCCAATGGATTTCTAATTTCGTGAGCTAAGCCTGCTGCCATTTCTCCCAAAGTCGCAAGACGCTCCTTTTCGCGTTGGCGAACATAAACCTCCATCCCTCGAAGAGTATGAGCCACTTGCTCAAAATAAGGATAAATGACTCGCAAAAGACCCCAGTTATTTGCCCATGGCTCTGGAAGCTCCTCGATTCGAAGGGCTACAAATCCTAAAATTCGCGCATTATCATACAATGGAATCAAAAGATTAGAATGAAGTGCCTTTAACCCCTCAAGTAAGGCAAAAAGATGATCTTTTTGCACTCGACTTGCGGAGCGATCCAGCTCATTTTCGATCACTTGATCTAAAGCAATCGGCAAATCACCTCGCCGGTGCAATCGCTCACAATATTGCAGAAGCGGATGATCTACGATGATTTCACGTGGAGCCGGTTCCACATGAGTATATTCCATGAACGGCTTTTCATAGACGCGCATACGACGGTATTTTGTTCCATCACTTCTTAAAACGTAAATAGCCGCTGCTGCAGGCTGAAGTGTCTGATCCAAAGTATGCAAAATCCCCTGAAAAAGAGGTGGAAGATCAATAATGGCTGTTAATTTTCTTTGTGCTTCACGGACCTGCTCATGAAGCTTCAGATATTTCTGAGTGAGAAGTCTCTGCGTAAAATAACTCACCATCGACCGAATAGGATCAAGCAATGTGACCAAAAGAAATGAAATGATGAAAGAATTAAGAAAAAAAACAGAGGTACTAATTTGAATCCAGGCAAAAAGAATCGAATAAACCACTGTCAGAGTAAGAGCAATCGCCAAGAGAACTAAGAAACGGGATACAAGTGCTTCAAAATTGAGAAAACGCTGATGCGTAATAACCTGGCTGATAAAGAAAATATAAATGGTGAGCCCTAGGTTTCCAATAAAAGGAATCACTCGCCCCATCCATGGAACATGGTCCATCACACCGGCGACAAGTACAAAAACTCCTCCGAAATAAATAAATCCTCTACGAGAATTGAGTCGCTTTGATTGATGAGGGACATGTAAAATCAACACTCCCAACTGCAAAACGATCCAGAAGGGAGCAAAGTAGATCAACTGTCGAACCCAAAGATTTGAATCATAATCCAAAAATAATAGGCTCGAAAGAACAAGACTTGAAATAAGAGAAAGTTCCAAAAAGCGGCGACTCAATCCTCCTTGGATTCTCGCCATCACCTGAATGAAAAAAACAGCGACCGGGCTAAGCCAAATATTAAAAAGAAGATGCCAGCGGTAAAAATTGCCGTCTCCCCAAATCTTCTCTAAGAAAAAAGTGAGAGCCCATCCTGAAATGAGAGTGGTTAATCCAAAAAATGCCAAAAAGAGCTTATTCTTTACGTTTCGGGCTAAAACAGAAGTCCCAAAACCAAAGTTAGTTACACCGACCAATAGAGATGATTGCGTAAGCAGATCCATAAGGTTGAAACATTAGCACGTTAAGTTTTGAACCAAAATATCCGATCTTGAACTGTATGGAAGAGATGCAAAACCAGCATTCCGCTAAAGTCAGTCCTATTGAGGTCGTCATTTTTTTGGCAATTACCGCGATTTCTTTCTATTCTGCATATCGTTTAATGAATGAAAGCGTTGAACTCAATCCTTCAACACTCCAAACAGCATCTCGAGATCGATCGCCGGCAGGGCAACGCTCTTCACTCGAAATGATTAAAATCGGATGCAACCCTTCTGAGCATTACAAAACCTCTGCAGCTCAGATTCAACTCAATGGTTCACTTTGTGGAGTGAATGAAAAAAATCTTATCAAAGCTGATATTGTCAATATGAGCAATCAATTTCACGCAACCGTATTTTCTCAGTCCGATTCGAATCAGTTTTCAACCGACTACATCCCTCTCAATGCGGGTGAAAACATTATTCAAACAAACTTCATAGATCCGAACGGGAAAACGTTCTCACAACAAATTGTGATTGAAAATCAAAAGGATCCTCAAAACTAATGTTTCAGGAATGAAGCTTTTGTTCCTCAAATAACGATCGCAACCTACGATAATCGTCTTCTAATTTTTCAAGAGCAGCTTTCAGTTTTTCAATGGATTCAGGCATCGTTGCAGAGCTCCGAAGGTCATCTACACACGTCATTGTTCTACGTCGCACACGACCATCCAGTTCAAGACGACGAATTTTTTCGAGCAGTCCAATGCCTTCTGGACTTTCTGCTTCACTAATCGCTGAAATCAAAGCCATGCGAATGCGAAATCCTTCTTCGTCCGATAAATCTGAAAATACGCGAAAAATTCGAGCTCGCTGAGATAAGGCTGCTGTTTTAGCTATTTTACCCAACGTCTCTACAGCAGCACACCTTGCATCCATATCTCGACCTCGACGAGTCGATTCGAGTAGAGTTTCAAGAGCGCGAAGACGATCTCCCCCACCTATTCCACGTAAATCTCCTAAAGCCCTGAGCGCAAAACATTGAATCTGTTGCCGATAGCTTGGCTTTTGTAATTGTGCGATTAAAAAATTTTCTACAGCCTCTTCAGACTCCACCACAGCGCGTGAAGCCTGCGCATAGGCACGCGTTGCCTCAGCTTCGACAAAATAGCTCTCGTCTTTTTTTGCTAAATTAAGAATCGCATTGGCAGCCACCGAATCCTTGTAGATACCCAGAGATCTGACAATGGCGCGCCTCGCTTTAGGATGTTTAACAGAAAGTGCTGCAATCAAAGCGTCTCGTGCTTTCGAGCTTCTCAATTGAGCAAGAGCATCTGCTGCTTCAGCCTGAACTCCCCAAAATGAATCATGGAGCACAGTCTGCGCCAATGCTGAAACGACGTCATGATCAAGAATTTTAACTAATTCTTGAATAGCCTCGATTCGCCCCATGCAATCAGAATCATTTTTGAGCTGATAAAGAAGCATTTCCTTGGGTCTAGGAAATTTGAGCGTTTTTGGAATCCAGTGATCCCGATCAAAACGCACCATCAGAGGCTTGCTTTGGACAGGAATAAAAACTCGTTCACGAGCTTCGCCCACTTCAATCTTTTGAACCTGCTTTTTGCCCCCCTCACAAGTCATTTCAATTTGTACGGGCAGGTGAAACAGCGGGGTCACTGCTCCCTCTTTAACGAGAGTAGCTTGGCCGTCGGTTTGCTTTTGTTGAATCAGGAGTTCAACCAGTTTCTGATCATGATGCCACTGGTAACTCACTTCAAATTCGGGATAACCGGCTTGAAAAACCCATTCATCAAAAACACGTCTTAGGTTTCGACCTGTCGCATCTTCAATAGCACGAATCAGATCCAATGTTTCTACACTCTGCCCTTGATGACGAGAGACGTAGAGTTGAATAGACTTCCAAAATAACTCCTCGCCCAAAAGGTATCGGATCAGATTAAGAACTAAACCACCCTTTTGATAAAGATGGGTATCAAAAAGATCAATTGGCTCAATATAAGAATTGCAGACGATCGGTCGTCGATAACTGTGGTGATCATCCGTGAGGTATTCTTTGAGATCTTGATAAGAATAATACTTAGCCTCTTCAAAACCCCCTTCTGGAAATCCATTTTTGATCGAAGAATTGGACTCGACCCAAACTCGCTCCATGAAAGTTGCAAAACCCTCATTAAGCCAACCATGAGACCAATCCCGGCAAGTCAAAAGATCACCAAACCACTGATGAGCCAACTCATGCGACACGAGCGGATCACTACTAAAATCAAGATGCGCGCGCGCATCATGTAAAGTGAGATCCGTCTGAGTGGTGGCCGAGGTATTTTCCATCCCACCAAAAATAAAATCCTGAACCGCTGCTTGAGAATATTTTTCGTAAGGAAAGAAGATCCCCGTTTTCTTCTCAAAAGCTTCAATCATTTTTGGAGTATTTCCAAAAGCAAGCTCACCCTCAGATTTACGTCCTGGAGCCACAAAATATTGAAGAGGCAACCCTCGAGGGCCTTCTTCTTGCCAAGCTTCAAACTCCGCAACAACTAAGGTAATTAAATAAGTGACATGAGGCGTTCCGAGCCGATAATGAAAACGAGATCGATTCTCCTGATCTTGCTGTGAAAGCAGTGCGCCGTTGGAAACAGCAGTAAACCCTTGAGGGACCGTGACAATCACTTCTGAAGTGGCCTTTTGATTAGGATAATCAAAGGTTGGAAACCAATAACGACTATCTTCGTCTTGCCCTTGAGACCACACTTGATGACGTTTATGAGGGTAATCTGGATCGGGACCTGTAAAATAAAGCCCGCGCTTTGGATCTTGCACAGAGTAGCGAACAGAAAATTCAAAAACATCGCCTGGCTGGAGAGAATTCTCGCCTAGGTCGATGTTCAAAGTATTTCCATCAATACTAAAAGAGGTTTTTTTGCCAGCAACTGAGGCCTCTTGAATCGTCAGACCAATTTGATCGAGGCGAATCGACTTTTGCTCAGGAAAAATAACTTTAACCCAGTGAGTAACTGTTCCGCTTACCGTTTTTTCGATAGGCTGAACTTCTAAATCCAAGAGGATGTGCTCCACTCGAAATGGAATATCAGGAGCATAATGAGGTTTTGCTCCATGAATAATAAAGGGTTTTCGTCCCCCTGCTCTACTTTGACCCTGCTGTAATTCCACACATCGCCGACAAACGTTTCGCTCACTCATGAATCCTTCTTTTATCACAATGTCGTTGAAAACCGATAGATCGTAGTACTTTGATATTTTTGCCCAGGCAAAAGAACTGTGGATGGAAATTCAGGATGATTGGGTGAGTCTGGGAAATGCTGGGTTTCGAGACAAAAACCAGAATGCTTTTGATACTGCT